>CESW01028092.1_pt1 | contig 10753 bp, 7 predicted proteins | sample 531171 | NCBI WGS metagenome assembly CESW01 (sample SAMEA2621859, study PRJEB7988) | marine metagenome | biome: marine biome (ENVO:00000447); feature: surface water layer (ENVO:00002042); material: "saline water (ENVO:00002010), including plankton (ENVO:xxxxxxxx)" | depth 5 m
AAATAAATTAGATTTGGTTTTTTTTGATATCATTTCTCAAGAAACTCAATAATTGAATGTATACTTACAAGACCTTTAAACACTCCCTTAGACTTTACTAAAAGAATCGTAATCCTTTTATCATTCATAATTGACAATGCGTCTGGGGCTAGAGTCATTTCATCAATGTATTTTGGATTTTTTGTCATAAAGTCTCTTGCTTTAAATTTTGAGAAATATAGATTCTTTGTTGAAGCTCTTGCGGTATCTCCATCTGTGATAATAGATAGTTTTTTAGAATTTTTATCTTTTATTAAAACGCAACCCAGCCTATTTGAAGCTATAGCAGACAATACTTCTGAAAAAGAAGCATTGGAATTTATATATGGAATTTTTTTTCCAGTAATTAAAAGTTCTTTGATCGGTGTTAAAGATTTTCCAATAGAGCCACTTGGATGTGTTTCACCAAACTCTCTAATTTTAAAATTTCTTAATTTTGCAACAGAAATCGCTAGTGCGTCCCCAATTGCAGCTAAAGCAATTGTAGAACTTGTGGGAACTAATTTAAAATTTTTATCACCCGCTTCTTTTACTTTTGAATAAATAATGTTTACATCGGAATTTTTAAAAAGCTGAGATTTAGAATTCGAAGATATACCAATTATTTTAATTTTATATTTTTTTGCAAATTTAAATATTGATAATAGTTCATTTGTATTACCACTGTTAGAGGCAATAATTAAAGTATCATTTTTTTGTAAATTACCTAAGCTTCCGTGGCTTGCTTGATTAGGATCTAAAATATAACTTGAAATACCGAGAGAGGAAAAAGTACCACACGTTTTTTCGAGAATAAGTTTCGATTTACCGACACCAGAAAAAACTATGTTTCCTTTGCTATTATTTATTAAATTTACTGCTTTAGAAAAATTTTTATTTAAGTGTTTATTAATTTTGGATAAAGCTATAATTTCTTCATTTATAATTTTTTTAGCAAAATTTAAAATTTGTTTTTCAGATTTCATTTTAATGCTCAAATATATCGTCTAAACCATTTAAATCTAAATCAGTTCGAGTATCTAAGAATTCAAAACATTTTTCTGCAAGTAGATGTTTGTTTTCTCGTTTTAAGATTATCTCTAATTTATTTTTAATTTTATGTAAGTGCAAAACATCATTAGCTGCATATTTAATTTGTTGTTCAGTATATTTGTCAACACCCCAGTCTGATGTTTGCATTTCTTTATCAAGTGTAATACCCAGCAAATCTTTTGTTAAATTTTTTAAACCATGATGCATAGTAAATTTTCTACATATCTTTGACGCAATTTTAGTATCAAATATATTTTTAACATTAATGTTTAGATGTTTTTTAAAAAAACTAAGGTCTGACCTACCAAAGTGAAAAATTTTTAAAATGTTTTCATTCTCAAGAATTTCTTTTAAGTTCGGGGCATTATAACTATCTTTAAATCTTATAAAATGTACGAATTCTGTACCATCGCATATTTGAATCAAATGAAGTTTATCCGTTAGCGGATTTAATCCAGAAAATTCGGCATCTATAGCAATAGTTGTGGCGTTTTTTAAACTTGTTTCATTTAGCAGATCGTTTAAGTGTAAGTTATATTTGAAATTCATTTTTCAATTGCTGATTGTATAACATGTCTTTAGTTAATTCAAAAAAAATCTGTCTTTTTGGTGGTACGGGATTTGTAGGAAGCTCTATAGTAAGGCTTTTGGCCAAGAAAGGGCACCAAATTAAAATTGCGACTAGAGAGCCATTTAGGGAGAATGTAATCGAAATTAAATCAACTGTAAGTGATCCCGGTCAAATTAAAATTGAAAAAATCAATATTAATTCACTCGAACAAATAAAAAGTTTTATAAGGGGTTCTGATATCTGTCTAAATTTAATTGGAATACTTTATGAAAAAGGTAATGCAAAATTTAAAAAGCTACATTTTGATTTTGTAAAAAATTTAATATTAGCAATTAAAGAAGAATCATCAATAGATCATTTTATTCATTTTTCTAGCTTAGGAGTGAAAGAAAATACAGAATCTCAATATCTTGAAAGTAAATTTCAGGCTGAAGAACAAATTAAAAAAGATTTAAAAAATTTTACAATAATTAAACCATCATTGGTTTTCGGAGGTGTGACGGATTTTACAAATATGTTTGCTAAGTTAATAAAATTATTTCCAATTATACCTCTTGCAGGTTCAACAGTTAAGTTCGCTCCTGTATATGTTGGAGATATTGCACTTGGAGTTGAAAAAATAATAAATCAAGAAATTAAAAATGAAACTATTGAGTTTGTAGGAAATGAAATCTTTACACTACAAGAAATTTTAAGAATTATTTCAAATGAAATTCGTGTAAAAAATTTAATTATCCCAATACCAAATTGGGTTGGTAGGATACAGGGAACTATACTAGGTCTAGCTCCTAAGCCAATGTTAACTTTAGATCAAATAAAAACCCTGGAAGCTGGTGACAATATAGCAACTATGAAAAATAAAACTCTTAAAGATTTAGGTATTGATCCTCAAGGTCTAAGAAAAATTATTCCAAACTATTTGTGGAGATTTAGAAAAGAAGGTCAATTTGCTAAATAAAAAATTAATAATAATCCTAAAATTATTCTAATTATTACAAATAAAGTTAAAGTATTATTTTTAATAAATTTTAAAAAAAAATTTATACATACAAGTGATATTATCAAAGAGGTAACAAACCCAATAGTTAACAACAAAATTATTTCAGCATCAAAATTTAAAACTGCGTCGCTTATTCCTAAAACGCCAGCTGCAAATAATGTTGGAATAGAAATAATAAAACTAAATTTTGATGAGTCTATTCTAGAAAAACCTAAGTATCTCGCACAAGTAATTGTGATTCCGGATCTGCTGGTCCCGGGTATGAAAGCTAAAGCTTGTGCTAATCCAATGTAAAGAGAATGTTTATTTGATATATGTTTATCGAAAGTTCTGCAGACTTTTGTCCTATCAGATAGATATAAAATTACTGAAAAAAATAAAGTTGTAGCAGTCACAATTTTAATATCTTGTAAAAATATATTTATATTTAAAATTTTTATTAAAAATCCGAAAACAATTGCAGGTATAGTTGCGATAATAATGTTATTTAGCAAATTAATATTTTTAAATAAACCAAGAATATCTCTTTTAAAAAATATGATAACCGCAGTTAAAGATCCTGTGTGTACTGAAATGTTAAATAAAAGATTAAAATTTTTATCTTCAAATTTTATAATTTCCTCCAGAACAACTAAAATCCCGCTTGAAGATATTGGCAACCATTCAGTAATTCCTTGAATGATAGATAATAATATTAAGCTTAGTATTATTGTGAAATTCATACATTGATTGAATTATTATTATTTAGAATTAAAGGCTATTTAAAGTTTATTTAAATATTTGTAGATTTTACAATATTTTCCAAATTATTAGCAAAATATGAAAAAAAAGTATCATTTGATAATATTTGTTGTATTTATTGGTTTTTAAAGTAATTAAATGTTTACTAAAATTAGTATACTTAATTAAATTATTCTGTATGAAATCTTTTTTATGACAAAAATGTTAAAATTTGTAAATTTAAAAAGGGAAACTCCTGAAAAGGTTAGTACTGACACAAGAAAAGACAATTTTTTGGAGATTTATAAAGAATTTATTAATTCTAAAGCAAAAGAGCAAGCTAGCAGGTGTTCACAATGCGGCACACCATTTTGCCAAGTTCACTGCCCGTTACAAAATAATATTCCTGATTGGTTGAAGCTAACTGCTGAAGGACGTTTGAAAGATGCTTATGAAATTTCATCTGCAACTAACTCAATGCCTGAGGTGTGCGGTAGTATCTGTCCTCAAGATCGATTATGCGAGGGTAACTGTGTTATTGAACAGTCTGGGCATGGCACAGTTACTATTGGAGCGGTTGAAAAATTTATTACTAATACAGCATGGGAGAATGGTTGGGTCAAGCCTATTAAACCTTTGAAAGAGTTAAAACAGTCAGTTGGTATAATAGGTGCAGGTCCAGCAGGAATAGCTGCAGCAACAGAATTAAGAAAACAAGGTTATCAAGTTACAATTTATGACAGGCATGATAGGACTGGCGGTTTACTAATATATGGAATTCCAAATTTCAAATTAGATAAATCAGTAGTACTTAGAAGAACTAAATTACTTTTAGATAGTAATATAAAAATAATAAATAATTTTGAAGTTGGAAAAAGTTCAACCTTAAAAGAATTAAAAGATAAACATGATGCAATTTTAATTGCAACAGGAGTTTATAAAGCAAGGAAGATTGATAAACCAGGTTCAGAATTAAAAAATATTTTTCCAGCAATGAAATTTTTGACAGCATCAAATAAAAAAGGTTTGGGTGACAAAGTTAGAGACTTTGACAATGGAATATTAAATGCTGAAGGTAAAAATGTAATTGTAGTAGGTGGTGGAGATACTGCAATGGATTGTGTCAGAACTGCAGTAAGGCAAAAAGCAAAATCTGTTTCTTGTTTGTACAGAAGAGATAAAGCTAATATGCCAGGCTCTGCTAGAGAAGTTTTAAATGCAGAGGAGGAGGGAGTTAAATTTATTTGGTTATCAAGTCCAAAAGTTTTTAAAGGTCAGAGTGAAGTAAAAGAGGTAGTAATTAACAAAATGAGATTAGGTGAGCCTGACGCATCAGGTAGACAATCACCAAAAATTATTGAGGGTCATGAAGAAACTTTAAAAGCAGATCTAGTTATCGAGGCTTTAGGATTTGAACCTGAAGATGTTCCTAAATTATTTAATGAACCAGGACTTGATGTAACAAAATGGGGAACAATAAAAGTAGATTTAAAAACTTTGAAGACTAACATCAAAGGTGTTTTTGCTGCTGGGGATATTGTTCGAGGCGCGTCATTAGTTGTTTGGGCAATTCGTGATGGAAAAGATGCTGCTAATGGTATAAGTGAGTATCTAAATCAACTTTCTCAAAAAAAAATCCGAGCAGCATAATGATTAACAATCAATATTTGTATAATAGAAAAAAACTAGAGAATGCAAAATTAAGAATTGTAGACCATGATGCATGCGGTGTTGGTTTTGTTGCTTCTATGACTGGAAAACCTAAAAGAGAAGTTGTTGAAAATGGAATAGATGCTTTAAAGGCGGTTTGGCACAGAGGTGCTGTAGATGCGGATGGCAAGACTGGTGATGGAGCAGGTATACATATTGAATTTAGCAGAGATTTTTTTGCAGAAGAGGTTGAAAAAACAGGACATAAATTAAAGGAGAACCAAGAAATTTGTCTAGGCATGGTCTTTTTACCAAGAACAAATTACTCTGCTCAAGAAAGATGTAGAACTCTTGTTGAGCAAGAGCTCTTAAATGGATCATTTGAGATCCACGGATGGCGTCAGGTGCCTGTAAATCCAAAGGTTTTAGGGCAAAAAGCTAATGACACAAGACCTGAAATTGAACAAATTATTTTTGCATGTGAAAAAAAATATAATTTTCAAGAATTAGAAAGGAAACTTTTTGTAATTAGAAAGAAAATTGAAAAAAACGCTGCAAAAGAGCAACTTAATGATTTTTATATTTCATCACTTAGTTCTAAGTCAGTAATATATAAAGGCATGTTTCTAGCTGAAAACATTGCAGATTTTTATCCTGATTTAATTGATGAAAGATTTTCATCTAGATTTGCAATTTTTCATCAAAGATTTTCAACAAATACTTTTCCCTCATGGGAATTAGCACAGCCTTTTAGAGTAATCGCTCATAATGGTGAAATAAACACCTTAAACGGTAATGTAAATTGGATGAAAACACATGAAGCAGGAATGGAAAGTGACCTCTTTGAAAATATAGATGATATTAAACCTATTATAAAAGCTAATAACTCAGATACTGCATCTCTCGATGCTGCATTTGAATTACTTGTTAGAGGTGGAAGAGAGCTACCAATTGCAAAGATGATGTTAATTCCGGAGGCATGGTCAAAAAAGAGTAAAATAATATCAAAGGCTCATAGAGATATGTATAATTACTTGAACTCAGTGATTGAGCCTTGGGATGGACCTGCCGCTGTTGCTGCATTCGATGGTCGATGGATCGTAGCGGCGTCTGACCGAAATGGTTTGAGACCATTAAGATACACGATAACAAAAGATAAAATGTTATTCGCAGGCTCTGAAACAGGAATGGTGCATGTGTCTGAGCAAAATATTCAGTACAGAGGTAGAGTTGGACCAGGACAAATGATTTCATTAGACTTAGATAAAGGTAAATATTTTAATGATAAAAAAACTAAAGATCATTTAGCATCAAACCCTATTTATAAGGAGTTTGCATCTAATCATATAGACTTATCAAAAAATTTTAAAAATTTAAAAGAAAAAAATTTTTATCGAGGAAATGAATTAAGACAACGTCAGTTATTAGCTGGTCTTAGCATAGAAGATCTAGAAATTATTCTTCATCCCATGATAGAGGATGCCAAAGAAGCTGTGGGATCAATGGGTGATGATACCCCAATAGCAGTTTTGTCAAGCAAGTATAGACCATTGTCTCACTTTTTTAGACAAAATTTCAGTCAAGTCACTAACCCTCCTATAGACTCGTTAAGAGAAAACAGAGTTATGTCATTGAATACAAGATTGGGAAATCTTGAAAATATATTAGATGATAAATTAACTAAACAAAAAAGTTACTTACTTGACAGTCCAGTTCTTACAAATTCTCAATTTAAAAAAATACGCGATATCTTTAAAGATGAATTAAAGACAATTGATTTATCCTATGAAATTAATGAAAAAAACAATTTAAAAAGTCAATTAGACAGAATTAGGTCTGAAGCCGAAGAATTTGTACGTGGTGGAGCAAAAAATCTAGTAATTACCGATGAAAATATTTCAGAAAAAAGAGTTCCAATTCCTGTTATCTTAGCTTTAGGAGCCTTGCAGTCACACTTAACAAATTTAGGAATAAGAAAATTTGTTTCTATTCATGTAAAATCTGCCGAATGTTTAGATACGCATTATTTTGCAGTTTTAATTGGAGCAGGCGCAACAACTGTCAATCCTTACCTAACAATTGATTCAATCTACCAAAGATTTGAAAAAGGTCTATTTGGAAAATTGAGTTTTGATGAATGCGTTCAAAAATATGTAAAAGCTATAAATGATGGATTATTAAAAATTATGTCAAAAATGGGTATTTCAGTTATAAGTTCTTACAGAGGTGGTTTAAACTTTCAATCATTAGGATTAAGCCGCTCATTAGTTTCGGAGTATTTTCCAGGTTTAGAATCAAGAATCTCAGGTATCGGTATTACAGGAATCGAAGAGATGATTAAAAATCAACACAGCAAAACATTCAGAGAGAATATTATATCTTTACCAATCGGAGGTATCTATAAATATCGCCACGGTGGAGAGACACACGGTTATCAAGCTAAAACAATGCATTTATTACAAACTGCTGTTTCAAACGACTCGTTCAGCACTTACAAAAAATACTCTAAACTTGTTCATGAAATGCCACCCATTCATTTGAGAGATTTATTAGGTTTTAAACCAAAAAAAAAACCAATACCATTAGATGAAGTGGAGTCGGTTACTGAAATTAGAAAAAGATTTGGAACTGGAAGCATGTCAATGGGAGCTTTGTCAAAAGAAGCTCATGAAACATTAGCAATTGCAATGAATAGAATTGGTGGCGCATCCTGTAGCGGTGAGGGAGGGGAAGATGAAGATAGATTTACCCCAAGGTCTAATGGTGATAATGCTAATTCCAGAGTAAAACAAGTAGCATCTGGAAGGTTTGGTGTTACTGCAAAATATTTAAACAATTGTAATGAAATAGAGATTAAAATTGCACAAGGAGCAAAGCCAGGTGAAGGTGGTCAATTGCCTGGATTTAAAGTATCTAAATATATATCAAAGTTAAGACATTCAACTCCTGGAGTAACATTAGTTTCTCCACCGCCACATCATGATATTTATTCGATCGAAGATTTAGCTCAACTAATTTATGATTTAAAACAAATTAATCCAATTGCACGTGTTGGGGTTAAATTAGTTGCTTCAACTGGTGTTGGAACAATTGCAGCTGGCGTTGCTAAAGCAAAAGCAGATATAATTTTAATTAGTGGACATAATGGAGGATCTGGAGCCACACCTCAAACAAGTGTAAAATATGTCGGTCTTCCATGGGAGATGGGTTTAACTGAATCAAACCAAATTTTAACAATGAATAATTTGAGACATAAGGTTGTTTTAAGAACAGATGGTAGTATTAAAACAGGAAGAGACGTTGTAATGGCCGCGATGATGGGAGCTGATGAGTTTGGAATTGCAACTACAAGTTTGATAGCTATGGGTTGTATTATGGTAAGACAATGTCATTCAGATACTTGTCCAGTTGGCATTTGTACTCAAAGAGATGATTTAAGAGCAAAGTTTATTGGAACACCAGAAAAAGTTGTAAGTCTATTCACATTCGTTGCTGAAGAAGTGAGGGAAATTTTAGCAGGATTAGGTTGTAAATCATTAAATGATGTAATTGGTAGAACTGACTTATTAATGCAAATATCTAAAGGCTCACCTAATTTAGACGATTTAGATTTTAATCCACTTTTGGTTCAAGCAGATCCAGGAGATAATCCAAGGTATTGTGATGAGAAAATTAGGAATGAAGTTCCTCACACTTTAGACAAAAAAATTATAAAAGATGTAATGCCTTTAATTAAAAGTGGTCAAAATGTAGAATTAAATTATAATATAAAAAATACTGATAGATCAGTAGGTGCGATGTTAGCTTCAAGTTTAGTAACGACTTTTAAAGATAGATCGTTTAACGAAAATCAGATTAATATAAAACTTAGAGGATCTGCAGGACAATCCTTAGGAGCATTTACTGTCAAAGGAATTAATCTTGAGGTTATTGGTGATTGCAATGATTATGTAGGAAAAGGATTATCTGGCGGAACAATTGTTGTTAGACCAGCAAGAGCAACTGAAATAGAAACTCAAAAAAATACAATTATTGGTAATACAGTTTTATATGGAGCTACTAGTGGAAAATTATTTGCTGCCGGACAAGCTGGTGAAAGGTTTGCAGTAAGGAATTCTGGAGCAATTTCAGTTGTAGAGGGATGCGGAACTAATGGCTGTGAATATATGACCGGAGGAGCCACTGTATTTTTAGGTGACGTTGGAGATAATTTTGCTGCAGGTATGACAGGTGGGATGGCATTTGTATTTGATTTAGAAAATAAATTACATAATTTAATTAACCCAAATAGTGTAATTTGGAATAAAGTTGAAACTGATTACTGGAAAGGTTTTTTAAAAAAACTTGTTGAAGAGCATGCAAAATATACCAAGTCAAAGTATTCAAAAAAAATTCTTTATGAATGGGATATAAATCTAAATTATTTTTTTCAAATATGTCCATTAGAAATGCTAGACAAATTAGCTCAACCAGTGACGAATAAGGGAATTAAAAAACAAGCTGGTTAATTTTTTAAATTAGCTATAGAAATTATTTCTCCAACTATTCTTTTCAAGTCTTTTTTTGAGGACAAACTATGGTCCCCATCATTTTGAATTAATATTAAAGTGTCTTTTGATACAATAGTTTTTGATAAAAAATATGAATATTTAGCAGGTACAATTTTATCTTTTAACCCATGAATTAAACGAATTGGGAAATTACATAATATTTTTTTATGTAAAATTAAATTATCATTACCACTTTTTATTAAAGTTTTTCCAATGGGATAAAATCCATCATAGTCACTTTTAAGTTTGTATATTTTACCAGAGTTAATGATTTTTTTTGTCTTATTTGAAAACGTATTCCACATTAAATATTTTGTGAAGTCAGGTGCAGATGAAATACCCACAAAACCTAAAATATTCTTTAATTTCCAAATCAGAATTGCAGCAATCCATCCTCCACAAGAAGAACCTACTAAAATAATTTTTTTATTTTTCAACATACTTTGACATATTTCATATGCTTCTTTTACCCAGTCATCAATTCCTTGATTTTCAAAATTGCCAGATGATTTTCCATGGCCCGAATAATCAAAAGCTAAAAAATTAATTTTTTTTTTTTTACAAAAAGATTTTAAAAATCTTACTTTTTTTCCTGTAATATCCGACATTAATCCATGAAGATAAAAAATAGCTATATTGCTTTTAGAACTCACTTTAGTGTAATGAATTGACTGATGATTTGAGGAAATGTAATATTTTTTTTTGTTTTTCATTTGAATAAATATATAATTATTAGATCTTTTAAATGAGTGCAAATATTAGGTTACTTCAAATAATTCCAAATATGGACATAGGCGGAGCTGAAACTGGTTGTCTGCATATAGCAAACTATATTTCAAAAAAAGGAGGTTTCTCAGCAATATTAACAAGCGGAGGAAAGTTACTTGATTTAATTGATGATGAGAAAATTAAGATATATAGGTGGCCAATTAATAAAAATTTGTTTTTTATTTTATACAATATCTTTTATATATTTTTTAAAATTATAATAAATAAAATTAATATTGTTCACGTCCGAAGCAGAGCGCCAGCATGGTCAGCATATATCGCGTGTAAACTAGCTGGTGTAAAACTAGTTACCACATTTCATGGGACTTATAATTTTCATTCAAAGTTAAAAAAATTTTATAATTATATAATGGTGAAATCAGATTATGTTATAGCTGGATCTAATTTTATTTTAAATCATAT
>CESW01265358.1_pt1 | contig 10732 bp, 7 predicted proteins | sample 531171 | NCBI WGS metagenome assembly CESW01 (sample SAMEA2621859, study PRJEB7988) | marine metagenome | biome: marine biome (ENVO:00000447); feature: surface water layer (ENVO:00002042); material: "saline water (ENVO:00002010), including plankton (ENVO:xxxxxxxx)" | depth 5 m
AAAACAAGACCCAGAAATCCCATGATCGATCTGTATTTCAAAACGGAAACATCTCCTATGAGTATGGTTCTTCCTGATACAAAGAGCGTTATGGATATGGAAATTAAAATTATCATTCCTAAAATTTCTGAAAGACTCCCTTGGAAATAATTTAATGCAACTATTGCGATTGGAAGCCAAAAAATAGTGCACACCGTTCCAAGTCTGGACCTAGCCTGCTTCTCCATTGTCGCGAGATCTTGAACAAATATTGCCCATGCAATGATTACAATAGAATACTTCAAATCTGAATTTACAGAACCACCATTAATTGTTGATTTTATTGAAGGCCATGCTAACCAAATCGCAACTGTTAGCATAAATATGGCAGAAAACCCAGAAAGTCTCTCTAATCTTTTTGCCCTCAAATTCATTTCAGCTTTGATCGCATCTTCTAGATTTACAAAGCCATCCATAATTTACCCTCATATATTCACACATATCAGAATCTCGGTTTATTCCTACTTCTTATCCACAAAATCCCACATACTCCTATCGACACGACAATGAAAAAATCAAACATGTCGAGTCCAATGCCAGCGTTAAAATCACTAGAAGACTGTTTGACTATGGTTTGATTTGAATCATCTATGTAGGACAAGTCTACTGAAAAAGTATCGAACCAGTCAAGATCGTCTTCAATCAACACAAGTTTAGTTGATGTTTTTTGATATGTGGATGCCTCAATTACAGAAGAGACGCATTCATACTCAGTGCAAAGAATGAACTGTGTATCTGTGGCCCCGTTATTCTGTACTGTGACCCAAAACTCATTTTTGCCTGGACTTACACTCTCAGATTTAGACATGATATCTATTATTTCCAAATCTCTTGAGATGTGTGGTGCTATGGCTACATTTTGCAGAAAACTTGCAGAATTGTTATTTGTATCAATTGCGGTTATTTTCAGAGGATGGCTTCCTACCCCTGGATTTGGAAGTTCAAAGAATTGGGCGTTTGTCCAGTTAATATTCGTGTAATTGTGATTCAAAAACTCAATTGCAAATTTAATTTTGCTAATTGAATCATGGTCATCAAAAGACTGCGTAAGATTGAGCCTTATTCGATCATCTTCTCTAGCAGGTGAATTCAATTGTTCCCATATATTAGAATACACAATGTACGAATCAGAACCAGAATATTCGATAGTTGAACCATCTGTGTACAGATATTTCTCAATCCTCGGAATTACGACAGGTGGAGCTGAATCTAACAGGTTAATATTCCAAGTCTTACTTGTTTGGTGTCCAACATCATCTGTAACATTAACTTTCAACCAGTAGTGAATGTTGTTTCTTTGTTTGTGCCTCTCAGTTATGTTATCGTATACAGAATTAAGGTTTGAATCAACATCAAATTCAGTAGTAAGAACGTTACCATTGTAATACCAATCTTGTGATTTATTGCTAGTCCACAACACATCAAGGTTGGTATCATGATCATCACTTACATTTAGGTCGAGATAAAACATACCCGGATCTATTTGGAATGTATCATTTAGATTGTTTATGACTGGAGCATCATTATCCAAAACGAAGCTTCTATTCAAGGAATTACTCATACCTCCCTCATCTGTGCATTGAACTGAAACGTCAAGAATTGAATCTGGATGAAAAGCTGATAGATTGACCCCTGTAGCAATGTTATTTCCAGAAATATCCCATTCACAATCATGGATTGAAAGAGGAGAATCATCTATCCTAACTTCGAAATCATAGGCTGTATTTTCCCATGGTAGGGCATACTCCTCATCCATTGATATTTGTGGAGCAGTGTTAGGACCTATGCTGATTGTATAAAACCCAGATATAGATGAAAGGTTTCTCTTCAAAACAAATTCGTTAGCATATCCACTAATCCATTCGTTCAGGGGACTAGATAGATATTGATAATGCCCATCAGTTGTAATTCTTAAGGGGGTAGATTGACGTATATCATTTTGAAATGGGACTTCTAATCGCATAAGTTCTATGTGTGATCTAGTTGTAGAGATGTCTGCTGTTTCATTCCAACCCCAACTATTCGTATCTAGGTTAATACTCGACTCAACTGAAAGATTGGAGAAAATCACATCATTATCGTCGATTAAACAACAACTAGCCTCTCTTCCATTCAAATAAATTATCGATTCTAAGAGGGTATTGAGGTTGTTCACATCTCCACCAAGAAATCTCTCGACTTGGCTGACAATTCCTGTATTAACACCAGGAATGAAAGGTAGGCCTAATCCAGCATTAAACACGTGCATTGCGGACCACAATCCAGTAACATTACTATTTGCCAGCAATCCGGAATTTAACTCTAAGGTTGCACTGCCCACAGTTTGTGAGGAATTAATCTGTTCTGAAATCCAGTTTTTATTAGGCGGCCATGTTGTCTCGCCAACTGGATATCCATTAACCAAAACCCTAGCTTGCCACCCTCCACCGAATTCACCAACAGTTAAATTTTGATTAACCCAATCAACAACATGCCCAGTCATTGTATGAATTGCCATAACTGAAACATCTTCTGAGTAATTTCCGCCCAAATCGTAAATTTCAGTCGAATTTGGAATTTGAACATAGCTCTCACTGTTTCTGACAAAACTACCGCCTTCTCCCAATAATATGACATCTACACCACTTGGGGCGTCAATTAATCCGTCGGTCACACTTGCTTGCCATTCGCTGCCCAATACCGTAACTGTATGAACGCCTTCGACCGTGAATAAGTCTTGAATAATCGGATATGCATCCAGAACGACAGTGGTTTGGGTTGAGGGAACTGGTGGGTGCCACATCACTACATACCCCTCACATGTTGCTTTTGGAAGGAACATTCCGCCTTTTGGTCGATCAAGTTCGACACCTGTCCATGGATTTACTAGCAGGATATCACAATCACTTATTGGGTTACCAAAGGGGTCTTCCACTTCCACAGTCCAATTTGGCTCCTGTTGAGCCCAAGAAGGTGGTATCAAGAGTAATAAGACTAGAAAAACCGCCCTTCGCATGGTTAATTGCATAATCTCATACCTCATCAAGAAAGCGGGTTCTCGCGCCCATATGTTCATGGTCGGGTTTGTCACATCCGCAACAGAAGGGGAACGACCATGCCCGGCCTTATCACAATGGATGACCTTACAAATGCAGAGATAATATCTATTCTTGACGACGCAGAAAGGCTGTTACCTGTTGCTCGTGGAGAGTTATATCTGCCTCTTCTGAAGGGAAGAATCCTCGGGAATCTGTTTTTTGAACCATCAACTAGAACAAGAATGTCATTTGAAACAGCAATGAAGCGTTTGGGAGGCGACGTAGTTAACTTGGGGGATGTTAAGAGTTCCTCGGTTGTAAAAGGCGAGACTCTTTTTGACATGATACAGATGGTGGATGGCTATACTGATATTATCGCTATGAGACATCCAAGGCAAGGTGCTGCACAATATGCGAGTGACAGTGCAAATGTGCCAATCCTAAACGGAGGCGATGGAGCCGGGCATCATCCAACTCAGACTATGCTTGATTTGTTCACAATTAGGCGTGCGCACGGAAAGTTCGAAGGTTTGAATGTAGTTTTAGCAGGCGACTTAAGGTATGGTAGAACAGTACACTCCCTTTCGCATGCACTTACCCGACTTGGTTGTAATGTTACCTTCGCATCTCCAGAAAGTTTGAGAATGCCTGAAGAGATTGTGTCAGATCTAAAGGAGAGTGGTGCAGAAGTTGTCGAAACAGACGATCTTTTTGGACAAATTGACGCAGCAGACGTGATTTACATGACCAGAATTCAGAAAGAGAGGTTCCCTGATGAGGATGAATATGCGAAAGTCGCGGGGGCTTACAAATTGCATGCCAGAGACCTTGACGGAGCAAAACCTGAGATGATAATCATGCATCCATTACCAAGGGTCGATGAGATCGATCCTTCTGTTGATTCCACTCGTCATGCGCTATACTTTGAACAAGCGTTCAACGGAGTTGTTGCTAGGATGGCTCTAATGTGTCGTCTTCTGAATGTTGAGGTTCCGGCTGATGTTAACGAAGCAGGAGGGGTAATATGAGTCAAGAAGGAAACATGCGAAGGGTCACTGCGATTAAAAATGGAACAGTTATTGATCATATTCCCGCAGGTAAGGCCTTGTCAGTTTTGAAAATGCTTGGAATTGGGGGAGATATGTCTAATCCAGTATCCTTAGTAATGAATGTTCCATCCAAAAAGATGGGTGGGAAAGATATAATCAAAGTTGAGGATAGGGAGCTGACTCAAGGAGAACTTGACAAATTATCCCTAGTTGCTCCTGATGTTTCAGTAGCCATAATACGAGCTTACTCTGTTGCAGAGAAATTAGAAATCAACCTAACAGAAGAAGTTGTAAATGTAGCGAGGTGCACATTTTCAAATTGCATTACAATCAACTCTAGAGAACCTCTCCCTCACAGATTGGTGGTTACAAGAAGAGAACCGTTAGAATTACGTTGTAGATATTGCGGAAAACCTCAGGATATTGATGGACTAATTGATAGCCTGTTGTAATCATAATTCGAATAATCTGGCCTTTTCGCAACTATCATAATCTATCCAACCCGGTAATCCCAAGTCAATTGGAACTCCTCCCACAGTGGTGATTATTCCAGTTAGTATCAAGTGGTTAGCTATTGGATTGTTTGACCAATCTAATTTTTTTGCATCCCTCTTGTTGTTGAAGAATTTTTCATTTTCTTTTCTCGAAGCCCATGCATTTGCATTCCAGGCGTGATTTTTCATGTTGTTGTTTGTAAATTGCGGAGGTATTACAACATTGTGAGACGTCTCCCAATTTTTCTCCCAATTTCCTTCCATAGTATCAGCCCAGACTAGTCCAGTAGCCTCGGTTTCAGGCATTTGCATCTCTTGTTGAACAGCCAACTGTATCGCAAGCCTTCTTAGATGTGGATGCCTTGGGTGTGTTTCCATTGTTTTTTCGATGATATTTATCGCGCTTGCCTTCATCCCTCGATCAAGATATAACAGAGCCCTAGCGGTCTGACCGTGTGGCCATTTATCCAAATCAATATTCTTCTTATCTACCCAAGATTCTAGTTTATCAAGAGCAATTTCCGATTGGGACCAGAGTCTAAATCGCGCTATGTCACCAAGTATGTGCAGTTTTTCTGCCGGTTTATATTTCCATTCTAGTTTACTTCCAGGGGTTCCAGATTTATATCTCAGCAAAAGGTCAATGTTCCTTTTTGTAACCGAATCAACGCGCAATAATGGGCGAATTGATTCTGGCAATTTTATTTTTGGATTCAACACTGATGCAATCCATTTGAGTCTCGCAGTTTCAATATCTTCATCTGCCAATAGGTCTAATCTAGGTAGTGCTTCAGGAATGTCTCTTTGTGCTAATGATGCAGCTGCTAGAATCATGCGAGCAATTTCAGCAGATCTACCGGCTCTGAGGGCTAAAAACGAAAGCGCAACTTGCTCTGCTTGGTCCCATCTACCTAATGCCATTAACATCTCCATACTAGCTTCTGTTCGCCTAACTAAAGACAAACCTTCGATACTGTCTTCTCCATGATCGACGTACAGCAACTCCATCTTTTCCATAGCCTTAGACCATTCATCTTTTGAAAGTAAAACACGGAAGTCTTCTTCCTTTCTGTATATCATCTTCTCAAGGGACTCTAATTCGATTCTTTTTTGATTGGCCATCGCGTCAAAGGATATATCCTCTAATCTCTGTCCAGTTCTACGAGATAACAGCCAGATTCCAAGGAAGACAACTTGTCCTCCAGATGCTAACATCCAAGTTAATTCCTCCAAAGCATCCTTTCTTAGAACCTGACAGACAGAATCCTTCCAAGATCCACACTCAGAACCTTGCGGTAGATATTGTGAATCCCAGAATGTAAGCATTGCAAGTGCTAGCAAAAGCATTGACTGGCCCGCAAATCCTGTAAAGCAGAAATTTAAGACATTTGCTTGTTGTGTTCTTTCACTTCTCAATAACCTTGAGTCTGCTAATCTAATTCCTCCTTTACCAGATACGTCAGCTATGTCAAGGAATAGAATCCTTGCAACCTCATAAACAAACAAGAAACCTATTATCGCTACGTTAAGTAGCAAAAATAGCAAAACCATAGTTACTAATGGCACCCTTATCCCTGATTCGGAGATATTTGAAAACAGTTCAATGGCGTAGAATCCGAATATTCCACCCTCCTCCATAATGGTGGTTTGGGGCCGGTATTCTGGTAAATCAAGCACGCGTTGGGAATGTTGAAACATGCTTGGATCTATTGCAAGAAAAATTAGAGAAATAAGTGTGTTGAATGCAATGAATGGCATAGCAGCAGTGTTCAACCAAACAAGCGTGGAGACCAATTGCTTTCTTGCATTAGGTTTGTGTGGATAAAACGCAGACGGCTCACCCTTGGATAATTGTTTACTCGATTCTTTTAATGCAGTCCATGCACAGCCCATTACCCGTCCATAGGCAATGAAACCAGGAGCAAATGCTAAGCATCCAATCAACGCTAATCTACGATCAAATTTTACTTCTGCTAATCCCATAATGAACCAAATCATAAGCAAAGAGGTAAACCATAAAATTGTGATAGAGATTCCGACACCGCTTCTAAACGTACTGGCCTCTTGAAGAGATTCTCTTCTCCCGCCAGTTCTAGTTATTATCTGTGTACTCATGGAAACTCCGGTTGATATCATTGCAGGGACAATTATCAATACAAGTGCTGCTGCGAGAGAGACCATATTTACCCCGTTAGTTAATTTCGTTTGATATAATAACCACTCCACTCCAAGCAGGATTGCACCTGTTAGGGCCATTACATAAACGGTCAGCCCATTCCTCATACCAGGCGCTTTCAAGAGTTTTTTTGCTTCTTGCTTGTCGGAAGTGACAGTGTGTACCTCATACCGTTTTGGACCGGTTGGGAAGGCAACTTGTAGTCCTGATAATCCCCTAGGTATGAGGTATTCTTGGAATAAATAGGCGGTGAATCCAGAGAATAATATGGCTAAAATAGCCATGCTATTGAAATCATTAACCAATGTAATTCCCATTGTCAACTCAACCTTCTCGACTTGGAACAAGTGAGGGAGTGGAATTCTTGTTGTTTATTTCTTCAGTTAGTTCTGATATAAATTGATTCAATTCAACACCAGCTCTTTGATCTCCATTTCGAGCTCTGACTGAGACGCTGCCGTTTGCAACCTCTTCTTCCCCTAATATTAGCATATATGCTGGATGAAATTTTCTATGCATCCTAATCTTCTTTCCAATGGTATTATCTCCATCATCAATTTCTGCTCTTATACCCTCTTGTTTTAATTTAGAAAGTATCTCGCGACCATATTCAACCTGTTTCTGGGAAATTGTCAAAATATGAATTTGGGTAGGAGAAAGCCATGTAGGGAACTTCCCTGCGAAATGTTCAATCAATACGCCGCAAAACCGCTCCATTGAGCCGAAAGGTGCTCGATGAATCATGACTGGTCTATGCATCTCTCCATCACTTCCTTTGTACTTAAGTTCGAATCTCTCAGGTAAGTTGTAGTCAACTTGTACAGTTCCAAGTTGCCATTCCCTGCCGATTACGTCTCTCACAACAAAATCAATTTTGGGTCCATAAAAGGCCGCTTCACCGGGTTCCTCAGACCATTTGACTCCCAGGCTACTAGCAGCCGCTCGGCATGCATCTTCAGCTCTATCCCACTTATCAGAATCTCCAACATACTTACTTGAGTCAGGATCTCTTAGACCTACCCTAACTCTGTAATCAGTCATCCCAAGTGATTCAAAGATTACTTGAACCAACTCTATACAACCCAATACCTCACTTGCGATTTGATCTTCGGTTACGAAAAGGTGGGCATCGTCTTGAGTAAACCCTCTGACTCTTGTTAGGCCCGAAATCTCACCAGATTGTTCCCACCGATATACCGTTCCAAATTCTGCTAACCTCAAAGGTAAATCTCTGTAGGATCGGGCCTGTGATGAATAAATTTTGATGTGATGAGGACAGTTCATTGGCTTCAGCATATACCCTTCAATGTCGCCAGCAGCCATCATATTGGACAGTTCTCCACAACTGCAACCTTCATGTGCAAGCTTTGACATCATTTCTTTTTCTACTAGCGGAGGGTATTGTGAATCTTGATAGTAGGGGAAATGACCGCTGGTTCTGTAAAGGTCAAGTTTTCCTATGTGTGGTGTGTAAACCTGATGATATCCTTGTCGGGTTAGATGCTCAGATATGAAATTCTGCAAGCATGTTCTGATAGTCGCTCCTCTGGGCGTCCAAAGTATTAGTCCCTGACCTACATCTTCGTCTACGTGAAATAGTTGCAAGTCCTTGCCTAATTTTCTGTGATCTCTTTTCTTCGCTTCTTCTATCGAGGCCATTGTTGCTTTCAAGGCGTCTTTTGTAGGTTCAACTAATCCATAAATTCTGGTCAATTTATCGCGATTCTGGTCACCTCGCCAAAATGCAGATGATACGGAGGTTAGTCTAACATGCATCAATTTTGCAGTTGAGTGTACGTGTGGTCCCTTACACAAATCAAACCAATCGCCTTGGGAGTAAATTGTAGACCCAGTCCCTTCATCGATTCTTTCTTTTATTATCTCAAGTTTGTATGGATTATTTTCAAACATACTACTGAGTTCAGATTCTGTGTGTTCTATTCGAATAATCTGAAGGTTTTTTCTTGCTAATTCGTGCATCTTTTTTTGGACTTTTTTTAATTCATCAGAGCCGAAGTCTTCTAAGTCGGCAAAATCGTAATAGAATCCTCTATCAATGGGTGGACCAATTGTTGGTTTTGCATCAGGGTACAATTCAGTTATAGCTTGGGCTAATAAATGGGCAGCGGAGTGTCTTAAAATATACATTCCCGCATCCGAATAAACTGATATCCCCTCAATTGAACAGTCCGTAACGAGTTCTGAAGAGAAATCTTTCTCCTCTCCATCCACGAGTGCTGCAATGCAATCGTGCTTTCTGCCTTCAATGTCAATTATGATTTCTCCAGCGGTAATGCCAACAGTGTATTCGTTGACTGACCCATCTGGTAAGGTAACAGAAATCATGCCCATTTGGTTGCCTCCATTGCATACGGTAAGGCTTCCATTCTTCACGTTGGCGATACAAAATCCCTTATTTTCTCATTTCTCTTTGGATATTCTGCATTACCACTCTACGTCAAAATCATCTCCTTCTTTTGACGATAACTCATCTACTACATTGGATTTTTTCTGTGGTTTCTGTTCTTCAGAGCTTTTCTTTGCGACAATAAATTCACTCCTTGTTTCTTTTACATCTCTCTGGCCTCTGAACTTTGGTTCTTCGAATTTTTTTGCAGTCTTGACTTCAGATGGTATTTTTTCATCATTTTCTTGCTTTAACTGTTCATTCCACGCACCTTCAAAAGTAAGTTTGTCTTTCTTGCGCTCCATGATGCTCCGTTGTATAAACCGTACATAATCGGTTTGATGTAGCGTTAGTATCTGGCGTTGTCTATGCGCTTGGCAATTGTAGTCAATCCAGATGCGGGGCTTGGAGGCCGCTTAGGGTTCAAAGGAAGCGACGGGAGGGCTGAAGAAGCTAGAGCTGCGGGTGCTGAAGATAGAGCAGGTCCGAGGATGAAGCAATGCCTTAAGCACTTATCCAATATTGCTAGAGAACCTATTGAAATAATTGCTTGGGACGGAAGGATGGGTGGTGATTGGATACCTGGAGAGTATATATCAACTGGAGAAACTCCGACAAAAACATCAGCGGAGTCTACCTCAGATTTCATAAAATCACACACACCTGATATTTTCCTTTATGCAGGCGGAGATGGGACAACCAGAGACATAGTCAAGGCTTTAGGGGAATCTGAAATCCCAATAGTTGGTGTTCCTGGTGGGGTAAAAATGCATAGTGGCTGTTTTGCAACAACACCAAAGGCTGCTGCTGAGGTTGTTTGGTCATTCTTTACTGGTGATTTGATGGTTGCTAGAACAGAGGTTATGGACCTTGATGAGGAGGTTTATCGAAAAGGTGAGTGGAGGGTGAAAATGTATGGTGAAGCATTCACTCCAGCAAGTCCAAGATGGATGCAGGGGGCAAAAGAGCAAGTTCAGAGAGAGAGTGAGGAGGAAACCTTGGAATCAATGTCACTTCATATCGATAATTTGGTTGAACAGAATCCTGATTTGATGATTGTGTGGGGTAGTGGTGGAACTCTAAGGCAGATATGCAAACTCTCAGGAAATGAATCAACATTACTAGGAATTGACATCCAGCACAATGGGAAAATGTATCTAGATCTAAATGAAAAAGGCCTGCTAGAGATTATTTCACAACATGTTGGGTCAAAACTGCTACTACTTTCGCCAATGGGCGGTCAAGGGTTTTTGATTGGAAGAGGAAATTTACAATTATCGCCCGCAGTCTTGCGATTAATTGGGATTGAGAATATTTTGGGCATTGCAACACCTGCAAAATTGCTCGGATTAAACTCACTTCGGATTGATACTGGAGACCCAGCTTTAGATCAAGAAATCAGAGATAGAAAATACATGAAGATGTTACAAGGATATCGAACAACCCGGGTAATTAGGGTAGCAGATGACTGATTTATACATCCGCATAGAAGCGGTTGAATCATTTTGAAACGTGCAGATTTCAGTTTTTTGGATTATCAGTTTTAGCTT
>CESW01050550.1_pt1 | contig 10727 bp, 10 predicted proteins | sample 531171 | NCBI WGS metagenome assembly CESW01 (sample SAMEA2621859, study PRJEB7988) | marine metagenome | biome: marine biome (ENVO:00000447); feature: surface water layer (ENVO:00002042); material: "saline water (ENVO:00002010), including plankton (ENVO:xxxxxxxx)" | depth 5 m
CTTGGAAAAGATTGCGGTGCCAGAGTACCCCTTTTTCTCCGCTAAATGATAATGCTGAAAGGCATACCCAAAGTCTTCTTGCGGTATGACATCTTGGTTAAGCTTTATTTCCTGTAAGCATAAAAAATCCGGAGAAACATCCTCGATAAAATTATCGAAGGTCTTTTTCCGACAGGCCCGCAGGCCGTTGACATTCCAAGAAATGAAATTGATACTGGACTTTTGATTGGTCATTTAACGAACTTTTCGTATAAAGCGGAGATAATAAAGACAATGAATTCTTTATCATTGTTACCCTTTTTAAAAATCCACAAGCAAAAGTAATCCACATGGCATCCCCTACAGACATTCGCAAAGGACGTGTAATCGTATACCAAGGAGCTCCGCACCTGGTTTTGGAAATGCTGCATCGCACCCAAGGCAGGCAGGCTGGATTCGTTCAGACCACCTTACGCAACTTGCAAAGTGGTTCCACCACCACGACCAAATTTCGTTCAACAGATAATGTTGAATTCATGCACACCACCACGCAAAAATTAGAATACAGCTACAAGGACGGAGACGGACACCACTTCATGGACTTGGAAAGTTACGAGGATAGCATATTGAGTGACCAGATGATTGGGGAAGATGAGTGCTTTCTTGTGGAAGGTAATACTTATGATATTCTCTTGGTTGATGGTGATCCGGTGCGCTTGCAATTACCAGCTTCCGTGGAAGCAAAAGTCGTGGAGTCTCCCGATGCCATCCGGGGCGACACTGCCGGAAATGTGCTCAAGCCTGTAACCATAACCAGTGGCATCACCATTCAAGTTCCACTATTTATCAAAAAGGATGACATTATAAAAATCAGTACCTCGGATCGTTCTTATTTGGGTCGAGTTTGAGACCCTACTTTTTCCTTAAATTTTGCAAAAAAACCTCCCGCTAGGGGAGGCTTTTTTTGGGGGGAACTGATTCAGTCGCCCTAAAATATTTGATGAATTCCTAGGCAACTCGCTCGACAACTAGAGGTGCTGGGTTTGGACGCTTTGGGGCCAAGCGGTAGGCAGCCTTGAAATAATCCATGGCCACTTTCAACCTTTTCTCGTCGTTGTAATGAATGATCATGAGAGGTTCACCCTGTTTCATTTGGGTGCCCACCTTACAAAGATCTGCAACTCCACAAGCAGGGTCAAACTTCTTGCCTTCTCCATGAACAAGAATTTGAACACCACGGGCAAGTTGTCCTGCATCAATGGTGTGAACATATCCACGTTTAGGAGCAGGCAGTTTCTTGGTATGCTTGGCTTTGGGAAGCTTTTCGGGGTCATCGATTACTTTGGAATTTCCACCTTGGTATTCTACGACATCCTTGAGTTTTTCCAAAGCGGTTCCATCTTCCAGATGTTTACGAACGGTCTGCTTTGCAGAAAGAGTAGAACCAGCGACTCCAGCTAGACGTACAATTTCCATGCCGAGCTTCATCACTAAATCCTGTAAGTCTTCCGGACCTTCGCCTTTCAGTAACTCAATCGCTTCCTTAAGCTCAAGGGATGGACCAACACAGGTACCCAGCGGTTGGTTGTTATCAGTTACCAAAGCAACACACCGCCTTTTAAGAGTGCGTCCGACTCGAGTAAGAGCACGGGCAAGTTGTTTGGCATCTTCCGCATTTTTGATAAAAGAACCTTTCCCCCACTTAATGTCTACGACCACTCCCTCGGCACCCGCGGCTAATTTGCGACTCAGGGTACCCGCAGTAATAAATGGAATAGATGGAATAGCTCCAATTTTCTTTCGCAATTCATAAAGTATAGATTCAACCGGCGAAATTTCTTCGTGAAGATCAGCAAAAGCACAACCTAACTTACGAACCTGAGCCGAGAATTCCTCAAGACCCATAGCAGTTTTCACCTTGGGAATGGCTTTAAGCTTTTCGGAATTGGAACTAAGGAATTCTTCATCATCCCCATTCATTAGCGGCATGGCTACGCCGGCTGCAGCAGACAAGGGACCAAGAACAAGAGTCGTTTTGTCACCGACCCCACCAGTTGAATATTTCTCGATTTTTGGACGAGAAACATCCATCATTTCAATCACTTCACCCGAGAGCATCATTTCCTCGGCAAAATAAGCGATTTCTTGAGCAGACATTCCTTGAAAAAAGGTAGTCATTACCCACGCTGCTTGTTGAAACTCAGGCATTTCCTCGTCTAAGATGGCATCTACAATTGAGCGAATTTCTTCGTCGGTAAATTCACCTCCGTCTCTTTTCTTCTCGATCAAATATGTGAAAGAGGGGGAATCCTTGGATGATTTGGCCGTTGGCATAGTATTTAACTCCTTACTGAATTAAAGGGGTGAATAGTTCAGTGCAATATGCGTTTATACTAAAAAATAGTCCATTGGTCGAGCATTTTCTTTGGACTTAACTTGACCCCAGCCTAGGAAATCGTTGTTTTCTGACCGAATGGAAAGGTCGTACGACATAGCAAAAGAAATTCATGATCAATTAATCAAGACCGCGGAGGCGATCCCAGTTTTCGATTCAGAATTCGATCCGCAGATAAGAGTGGCCGATGAAAGATTTGGAGACTTTCAAGCGAATGGCACCCTTCCCTTTGCTAAGAAAAAACAACTCAATCCCAGAGACTTAGCCAAAACATTGATCGATTCTCTTCCCGAGAATAAGGAATGGGAGGTTTCAATTGCAGGTCCCGGTTTTATCAATTTCAAACTTGCCCGCACTTGCCTCTATCAATGGTTGAAGGCATTCTCACACCGTGAGCAAATTGAAGCTGCCTTGGCCACGAAAGAACCAAAAAGAGTGACTCTGGACTTCTCATCCCCGAACACCGCAAAACAAATGCACGTCGGTCACATTCGCTCTACCATCATCGGTGAGAGCCTATCACGCCTTCTCAAACTCAATGGTCATCAAGTGACCAAGGACAACCATCTCGGAGACTGGGGTACGCAGTTTGGAATTTTACTTTATGCAATCAAGCGGGAAAAGATTGACTTAAATAACTTGGGTGATCAGCCAATCGCACGGCTGGAAAACCTTTACCGCATTGGTAACCAGTGGATTAAGGAGAATAAGCAAGCCCTTAAAACTGCTCGGGAAGAACTTGTGAAATTACAAGGAGGTGATGAAGAAAACCTTAGGCTTTGGCAAAAAATTCGCGACCTTAGCATGGAATCCTTTGAGGAAGTTTATGATCTTCTTGGAGTTTCCTTTGACCATGCCCATGGGGAAAGTTTTTATCGCGACCAAGTTGATAGCATCTATCAATCGCTCGAATCGCATGGTATTTGCCAGGAGGATAATGGTGCTCTCGTTGTCTTTCACCCCGAACACAAGCGTTTCGCAAAGCAACCTTTTATCATTCGTAAATCAGATGGGGCGAGTAATTATGCAACCACGGATCTGGCCACCCTTTCCTACCGATCCAAGGAGTGGAGAAGCGAGCAGATTATCTATGTTACCGACGGTCGCCAAAGGGACCATTTCGAACAACTTTTTCTTACAAGTCGCAAGTGGTTTGAAGCGGAAGCAAGAAAGATCCCTGTCCTTTCTCATGTTTGGTTCGGTACAATTCTGGGTGAAGACAACAAAGCAATCAAAACTCGGGATGGACAAACTATCAAGTTGGTCGACTTACTTGATGAAGCAATTAGAAGAGCCACGCAAATGGTGCTTGAAAAGAATCCCGAATTAAGCCCGGAAGAAATAAGAAGAAGGGCCTGTGCGATCGGGCTCGGAGCGGTAAAGTACGCAGATCTCTCTCAAGATCGAACGCTTGACTATGTATTTTCGTGGGAAAAACTTTTGGCAATGCAGGGAAACACCGCTCCTTACCTGCAATACGCAGTTGCCCGGGTTCATAGCATTTTTCGCAAACTTAATACTTCCCCCGATGAACTGATAGAGAAAGCGGGCCTACCCCAAACCGAAGCAGAAAGAAAACTAGCAAGAAAATTGATTTTCTTCCCCACTGCGATCAAGCAGGCCACCCAAGAATTAAAGCCCCATTTCCTATGTACCTATCTCTTCGAATTGGCCACGGATTTCAGTTCTTTTTATAACCAAGATAAGGTCATGGTACCCGAAGTTGAGGTTCAAGGTATCCGGCTTCTTCTTTGTCAAACCACTCAGACATACTTGGAAATAGGCTTGGAAATGTTAGGTATTGAAACCCTTACCGAGATGTAGGTTGCTTCAAGTAGCAATTACTGATCAAATTTTTGTAAAGGTACATCCAACTTGTAGAACTTACAATTTGGATCTAGCCCCCATCCAGATTTTCGGTATAAAAGCCCTCGCAACCTGGTTAAATTCTCTGGAGACCAACTAGAGCGGGTCATTTCAAGCTCCCAATTTCCATTTTTAAATCGTACCGGTTGCATTGCATTTGAACGAACGATTCGACCTTCACTAAAAAAATACAAACCTGAAAATGAAGGACCTAAGTCCGGTAGGACTAATTGGAACTTATCTCCTTTCTGGTAAGCTTTAAGATGCCATTCGGAGGGTGGCTCTATAGGTAGTTTATTGCGGAAGTCATCGAATTTTTCCTTCCATCGACCATCTAATTTTGTTTGCCCGCCAACTGGGATGGTAAGACTCAAGTTAGCGTATCCAGGCAAACAGGTTTTCGAACATGCTAACCAAGCCACTTTGGCTTCGATAATTAAGCCATTATCCAGCTTACAAGAATCAGAAAAAGTCAGTTCACAGAGGAAAAGCGTTTCATCATGATGTCCATGTGCTCCGATTTGCCCCATTTTCACACGCTTCGGAACTGGAAAGAGCAACGAACCAGCCGTTACTCCCTCAGGCAAAATCCACTCTACTGAAGGAGCAACCCCGACATCACCGGGGTGCAACCAATAAGTATGCCAGCCAAAATCACGCTGTATTCGCCATGCTATCCAGATGCTCTCCTTTGCATCGGTGACTGCAATCTCAGATACTAAAGAGTGCTGAGTCGGACCGGCAATTTCAATTTCGCCTTCCGAAGAGGAGGAACGGAATACTGGCAACCCAAAACCAGAAATGCAAAAAATTAGTGAAAAGATTTTCCGCACCCGCAAGTGGATTGAGCATTGGGGTTTCGGATTTCAAAGCCCTTCCCGGTCAACCCGTCATCAAAGTGAACTTCGGAACCATCAAGGTATTCCAAGCTGTCTGCATCAACTGCAAAGGAAACGCCATCACAACTCCCAACTTTATCAGTCTTCTTCGGAAAATCTACAGACATTCCGTATTCGAAACCTGAACATCCACCTGGTTCTATAAAAACCCGGAGTACTTTTCCATCCTCAGAATCATTGAGCATAGAAGAAACTTTTGAAATCGCGGAGTTAGTAAGTTTAATCATCCGTTAATGATTACAAAGTGAACAAAAAAAGTCAAATTTCGAAAAAATGGCAGCTATTCTTGTGCCATTCTTGTATATTTAAGCAAAATACTAAAAAGTTTTCTTGAACGAAAAGCAGAAAGGAAGTAGTTTTCGAGAATCATCCAAAGCAATACTTTGAAAAACATATTTAACGAAGTACAGTACGAACTTACAAGAAAAATCGCCGAAGGCGGAATGGGTTTAGTATATGAAGCTGTGCAAAGTGGAATTGGCGGATTTCGAAAAGTGGTAGCCATTAAATTGATCCGCGAAGAATATTCATCCATAGAAGAATTTAGAAATAATTTCATCGGAGAAGCTAAGCTTGTAGCCGACCTCATCCATACCAATATCGTTCAAACCTATCATCTTGGTCGTATCAACGAACAATACTTCATGACCATGGAATTTGTGACGGGTTGGAATCTAGAAGAGTTTCTAGACCGACATATAGAAACCGAACAATATGTCCCTGCCGATCTTGCCGTTTTTATAGTCTCTCGCATTTGCCGGGGTTTAGGCTACGCCCATCGAAAAAGAGATATGCATGGTAGGTTGCTGGGAATCGTCCATCGTGATGTTAACCCAAAGAATATCATGGTGGCAAAGGAGGGTGATGTTAAACTAACTGACTTCGGAATCGCAAAAGCCCTAGACCTTATGTACAATAAGGAAGGTGAAGTCATTGCCGGCAAGGATGAGTATCTTTCTCCGGAACAAGCCCGCTGTGAAATAACCGATCACCGAGCAGATTTGTTTTGTTGCGGCATTGTAATGTCCGAGCTTTTACTTGGATATAACCTCTTCGAGACTGCAGACTCCAACCAAACCATACAGAATATTCTGGAAATGGAGCTCCCAAATTTTACTGATGTAAGGTCCGATGTGGATCAAAGGCTAAATCATATCCTTCACCGGGCCATGGAGAGATCTCGAGGTGGTCGATTTCAATCAGCGGAGGAAATGCTTACAGGTCTTGAAAATTTCATTTACGGGGATGGTTATGGACCCACCAACGAAAAACTAGCCGCCTATTGTAGTGATTTGTTTGGTACAGACGGGCAAAACGCTGCCCTTCGTTGGTTTAATGGTGAAACTCAACTTGTTGAATCCTAAACTTTCAAACTGAATAGCCATGCAGTCTCAAGGACTTCGACAAGTACAAAAACAGACTCAGAATCTTGTCCTGGCTCCACAGCTCAGGCAATCCTTGAAGATTTTACAAGTTCCTGCCCTAGAACTTCGCTCTGCCATTCTTGAAGAATTGCAAACCAATCCGCTACTTGAGGAATTCGGAACAAATGACGACAGCTTAGATGCCGATACCAATGAACCTTCTCCTGATGAGATCGAGAGCGAAGAGGCTGAAGAATTTCCAGAAGAAAAGAAGGAGGAACTTGATTCCAAGGAAGAAGATGCAGATCTTGAGCAAAAGGATGGAGAAGATCTGAACGACATGGATTTTTCCGATGAATTTTCAATTCTCAATGAAATGGAAGAGGATCTGCGGGAACATTTTGAAAGTGAATATGAAGGAGAGGCGAAATTTGGAAATTCGGAAGCGGATGAAAAAAGAAAATTCTTTTTCGATTCCTTGGTTACTGAAACTTCTCTTCAAGAACATCTTCTTGATCAATTAAAGCTTATTGAAACCACGGATGGTCAACGCAAAGCGTGTGAATATCTTATCGGTAGCCTCGATGAGAATGGATTCATGCCTACAAACCTTTCGGACATCGGATTACTTTCTGGCATTGCCTTGAAAGACTTGCAGTCAGGCCTAGAAATTCTTCAAACCTTTGAACCGGTTGGAATTGCTTCCGTCGATCTGCGGGATTGCCTCCTCAAACAAATGGATGCCCGTGGCTGGGAAGATTGCACTGCCTATTCGATCGTTGAGCATCACTTTCCACTACTTGTCCGCCGCAGGGTTCCTGAACTCTCCAGAAAACTTGCGGAATCAACGGAGGAAATCCATTCAGCCTTAGAAAAAATTTCTGAATTAGATCCCTCTCCGGGGCGTCGATTTTCCGAGGACAATAACCAATCAGTATCTGCAGATGCAACCGTTGAAAAAGTTGGTGGTGAATGGGTGATCAGCTTGAATAATGACTACATTCCAAGACTTAAGATCAACAAAACCTATAAGGAGCTCATTACCAAAGGCACCCTCTCTGGTAAGGAAAAAGAATATGTCCGAAACCAGATGCGGGCCGGAAAATTTTTGATCAATTCCATTGACCAGCGCCAAAATACCATTGAAAGAATTACCAGACAAATCCTTCAAAGACAGGCTGACTTTTTTGATGTGGGGGTTTCCAAGTTGCACCCCATGACCATGTCTGAGGTTGCAGAAACCATCGATGTTCATGAAACAACAGTCTCTCGTGCCATCGCAAATAAATTTCTTCGCACCCCCCATGGTATGTTCCCATTCAAATATTTCTTTACGCCAGGATATTTCGGGAAGGATGGAGACACAGTTTCGAACACAAGTGTCAAAGAAATCATTGGGTCGATTATAGAACAGGAAGATTCCTCCAAGCCATTGAGCGACCGCAAAATTGTTGACTTGCTTGCAGAAAAAGAAATTAAACTGGCACGCAGAACGGTTGCCAAATACAGGGAGGAACTCGGAATTCCCCCGACAAACCTTCGCCGCAGATACTAATCCAAATTCAGGATCTTTTCTAAATTACCACTTTGGACGACTACGCCATATCTGAGCCATTTGATGCAAAACTGTCGCTTCTAGTCGATGCATCCACTCCAATTCTTCAAGTTGGGGTACTGGGAAAAAATTACTGGAAAAGTTTTAATACTTCTGAAAAGCAAGCGTTGGAAGGCTTGTTCTTTTCCGCCAAGAAAACTTTGGAAGAAGTTGAACAGACACTCTCATCCGTGGATGCCATTTTCTTTTGCGAGGGGCCAGGTTCAACCCTTGGTCTTCGGATAAGCTGTGCTTTTATCCGAACGCTCCAATGGGCCAACCACCCTACTCCTCGAGTTTACATGTATAACGCACTCGATTTAGGAAAGGTCATGTGCGGAACTGAAGCTTCCATTCAAGCCCCTTTTCGTAAGGGGTATCGATTTGTCCGTACCGGGAAGAATGCAGTTGGGAAAAAGGAAATCCTAAGAACAGAGGACGCACTTTCGAGCTTTCCTGAGAGCATGCATTTGCCTGACCCAAGAAGCTCGGTGGACGACCTTCCAGAGACCCAAAAGATCCCCTACTCTTTAAAAAATCAAGTAAGGGGCTTGGATGACTTGCTTCCAGTTTCAAAACTTTGTGAGCTTGCGACTCCTTATGCCCCAAGACCCGCAGAATTCCAAAAATGGCGACCCGTCCCAAGAGCAATTTGATAGGCATCTTCTCAAAGGAAACATTAATACCATGAGGTCTTGGGCTGAAATCGACCTTGCGGCTTTGGAAAGAAATCTCAATTTGATTCGAAGTGCCCTGCCCCAACCCATGAAATATGTATCTGTAGTGAAGGCGGATGCATATGGCCATGGTATCCTGCCAACCGCAGCTCGTTTAATGCAGAGCGGCGTGGATCTTTTTGCAGTCGCAAATATCAAAGAAGCTGCAGAAATTCGTGAAATGGCTTCCGGCTGGCCCATTCTTGTACTCGGTCCGCTTCTGGAAGATGAGGATTCCGCACTTTTGGAATATGATTTAATTGCTACATTATCTTCGGCTTCAGAGCTTCCAAGATTTGCCGCTCTTGCCCGAAAAAGAAAGCAAAAGATAAAAATTCACCTTAAAATTGACTCGGGAATGGGGCGACTAGGAGCATGGTGGGAAGAGGCAGGAGAATTGATTGCAGAAACACTCGCTACCCAAGAGATCGAATTATGTGGCTTATTGACTCATTTTGCAGATCCGAGAGATCTTGCATTCACAGACTTACAAAGAAGTAGATTTCAGAAAATCCATGATGCTTTGCCAGCAGCTAAGAGGGAGAATTTGATGGTGCATGCTGATAATTCATCCTCCCTCCTGAACTTGAAAAAAGATTCCATTTTCAATTCGGTACGAATCGGGCTTCTTCAATTTGGAGTTTCTCCGCAAAAAGAGAGCTTATTTTCCAAGCTTCAAGTCGAACCAGTTCTTTCCTTTCACTCCAAGCTTGCGATTATAAAAAAGCTACCAGCCCAGACCACATTGAGCTACGGCAGGCAGTATCAATTGCAAAAGAGTTCAAATATCGGAATTATCAGTGCGGGCTACGGGGATGCGATTCCATTACACTGCGGAAACCGAGCAGATGCCTTAATTCGTGGAAATCGATATCCTATTGTGGGCAGGGTAACGATGGACCAAACCTTGGTTGATTTGACCGATGCACCAGACAACCTTGAAGTGGGAGAAACTGTCACCTTGATTGGAAAACAAGGGGACCAGGAAATTTTGCTCACAAAACTTGCCGAGGATGCTGGCACCATTCCCTGGGAACTACTCTGCTCTATAACCAAGCGAGTGCCTAGGGTTTACACAACCAATCGTGAATGAAGCGAGGACTTTTAGAAATCAAAATTGGATTGAATCCCGGCGATCATGCTCTTGAATTTTTCAATAGATTGATTTCGATTCTCATAAGACTGCTGTCCATCTTCTGGACATCCATAAGGGGAAACCCAACCCATACCATTTTTCTCGTGTGCGGCGTGGACATTTTCCAGCCAAGTAAGAATTTGTTTCAGGTTAGCTAGCAAACGGTTGCCTGGTCGGGGCTTCTCCAATGAGTCCCCGTAAGGTACTCTCTGCACCACATTTCCTTCTTCGTCTTTGGTCTCTTCCCAAGCCACTTCGGCAGTCTCACAGGCCTCCCAAAATCGAACTTTAGAGTAATCAACACAACCGTCGAGAACCGCATTCGCCATGGCTTCGATTTCAGGCATGGCCGCTTCTGCAAAAGTTTCATCTTCCACGGGTTGGTAACCTTTTTCGGCTTCAATTAAAATCTGAGCTTTTTCATTGAGTGCATTTGCAATCGCCTTAACCAGCGAATAATTGATTTGGCCTTGCAAGTTCCCGTCTAACATCAGGTCAACGGCATCGAAAGCGAGTTCTTCACTCTCAGTGGATGATTCTTCTAATTTTTTTTCTTCAGTCATAGATATTCTAAAATTTTTATTGAAGCAGATTTTAGAATTGAGACAATGGGAATATCAGAATTGGAAGAAATTGTTCGAGCAAATGAAAGAAGGATTGAATCTAATACCGCATAAAACTTAAATTTAAATATTGTCCTAATTTGATGACAAATTACTATTAGAAAGCATAATTTTACACTTTTGAAAACCTTCTGCCTAAAAGTATAGAAATCTTTT
>CESW01028746.1_pt1 | contig 10726 bp, 5 predicted proteins | sample 531171 | NCBI WGS metagenome assembly CESW01 (sample SAMEA2621859, study PRJEB7988) | marine metagenome | biome: marine biome (ENVO:00000447); feature: surface water layer (ENVO:00002042); material: "saline water (ENVO:00002010), including plankton (ENVO:xxxxxxxx)" | depth 5 m
GACACCCCTATTCCAAGACTAATGCAGGGGACTCCTTTTTTAGGCTCCGAGATTCCAAAAGTAAGAAAATATGTGTTCGGTCATCGTGACCGAGTCGACGAGGTTAGGGATTTTGCCCGTTCCGTAAGGGATCAAAGATATCTGTACATTCGCAATTACATGCCTCACTTAGGATATAATCAACCTACCGCATGGCCAGATATCGGAGAAATCAGGCATGAATTTTATAGGCTGGCAAAATCCAAAAAAAAGAAATCTCTTTCACTTCAACATTTTATCAACTCCAGAAGACCGATTGAGGAATTATATGATTGTCGGAAAGACCATCAAAATTTGAAGAATTTAGCTTTTTCTCCTCAACATCAAGAAATTCTCCTGCGGATGCGAAAAGAACATCTTAACCATGCAAATAAAATCAGGGATTGGGGATTCATACCTGAATATGAGGCCTGGAATATGAGTAAAAATTCAAGCGGATGGGAAGTAGGCAAATCCGGTATTGTCCCCTGGAAAGAAATGATTGAAGCCGCCGAAATGGTTGGACGGGCTAAAGAGCAAGCCTTCCTCAAAAACCTTAAATCCAAAGATTCAACGATTCGCTACTGGGCAGCCATAGGTTTGGCTGCGATCGAAGAGCGACCTACCAAAAGCTGCCTTCAGACTTTACTCAATCATTTGAAAGACCCCTCCCCCTCTGTACGTATTGAAGTAGCCAATGCCCTTTTTCAAAATGGAAAAAATCAACCTGCTTTATCCACTCTTATTTCAGAATTGGAGCACAAAAACTTAATCGTGGTGATGCATGCAGCCCGAACCATTGAACTGCTGGGTAAAAGGGCAAAGGAGGCGGCACCCGCCATGGAAGCCTGCCTTAAACGGGCATATAAGGTGCGCCCTCCTGATCTCTCTCCGGTGATTGTTCTGCCAGGCGATCAAGATATGGCCATGTTTGTAGGATTCTCTTGCAATGCTTTCCTAAAAAAATTGCAAACCACAAATTAAACAGAAAAAAGCAAAAATGGATGGCTAGCCACCTTCCAAACTACCCTTTTTTCGCTAAATCATTCTCAAAAGTTCCCGAATTATAGATCAATTAAGCTACGAGAATGATGATTTCTATTCGAGTCAAAACTACTCTAAAAGCGTAATAGGTTTTTGGAACTTCAGAGTTAGAAGGGCTGTGATAACACATACTTCCCTTCCCTAAGCAAATGAAAATGTCTTCGGACTGGTCGTGCTCTTTACTCTAGATCAGAAACAATAAAACGGAAAATCTTTAAGCCCATTTATGCTTCAGGTAATTTGAAATTTACCATGCGAAAAAGGGTATGCTTACCGTAAAAAAGCTTCGTAATCCGTGCCGGATAATGCCTGCCTAAAGGCCACAAAATCCTTTCGTAAAGATTCCCTTAGAGCGGAGTAATACAATTCCGAATGATAAAAGCAAGTGGCTACATCTGCATCGATTAACTCAACATCTTCCTCTCGAATACTCGGCATTCTTAACAAGCGACCCCGGGTGAAATTCTTAAGTTTAAGGATATAATCTGATGCATTGAGAGAAATGATCTTCTTCATCAAAATCGCGGTCTTTAGACGCTCTAAATCTTTTTGATGTCGAAGAAAAATAACTTGCTTTTGAGTTTCCCCATTTTTTTGAGCGTTGGATTGAAGAAGTAGTTTCCTCCATATCTCTTCATTCAAGCAATCCACAATCTTTATCTCAGGAACCGGTTCCATAAGCAATTCTTCCGCTTCGGTTGAGGTGCGGGTTAATCGAAAGCATAATCCAACGGCTCGGCCATCACCATTCTCCGTAAGAACAAAAGGGGCATTTTCTTTTAAATACTTAGCTAAAAATTGGACTTTGAATCCTGCTCCGCCCTCGTCATCAGATTTGAAAAAGATCAATTTTTCAGAGTCCAGAATCGCTGAAGCTTCCTGTCTCTTAAGGACTTCATAGATTTGACGACGAACCAGTGCATCTTCGCCTGGGATCGATCCATCAGCAAATTTTTGGTAAGGGTAAATCATACCATACTTTGCATGATCTTGGACAATTCGGTCCGCAACTTTTTGCAGTTTCTGGAGGCTTTGATTTTCGGTAAGATAACGGAGATCAAAAGTATCCTCAGCCCTTATTCTGTAAGCATCCCGAAAAAGCCGGTTTCCAAATTGATCAAAGAGATCATCGTCATTGGGCATACTGGCATGGACAGCAGAATCTTCAGGTAAAACGGAGGGAGTGATAACGATAATTACTTCCCTCTTTTGACCCGTCTCATTGTTGGACTGAAAAAGTTTACCCAAAAATGGAATATCTCCGATGAAGGGAACTTTTTGAGAGGTTTGCTCGGAGTCTTTGGCGATCAAACCACCGACAATAAAAGGGGTATCATTGGCAATTCGAGCATAGGTTTTCACTTCCCGAATTGATAGTGTCGGAGCAGATGCTAATAGAATTTCATCCTTCCCGAGAACATTGGTATCCTTTCCTGGTACTCGGGCGGAAACGGATGCATTGATTTGTAGAGATACTTCATCACCTCCTCGACTAATTCGCGGACGCACCGCTAATTCAATACCCGCAGAAACATCGCGAAAATCAACTGCACTCACATAATCTTTGACAAACTTGGTGTTCGCAATGGGGATTTTCTCCGAAACATTGATGTAAGCCATACGATTATCCAAAGTCAGCACACTCGGACGCGATAGAATTTGAGCGGAACCTTCTTCTACCAGAGCTTGTAGGCGAATATTGAATTCATTGAAAACATTAGTCAAAGTTGCATCGAGCTGTGCAGATCCTGCTGAAGGGTACTTAATTTTACCAAGAATTAGACTATCATTGGCTCCATCCAGTTTCTGATTTACAAAATTTCCACCTGACACTCCCTCCTTTCCAGAATTGAAGTCCCATTCCACTCCCAATTCTTCCAGAGATGCGGATGAAATCTCCAAGACCATGGCCTCAATCATGATCTTTCTTGCAGGTAAATCAATATATTGGTTCACAATTTTCCTAATTTTCCCAGCTGAAACTGGATCAGCGGAATCATAGAAAAGTAACAATTCATTTATCGGATCGGTTTCGGTTTGAGGAAAAACTTTTTCGTGATCGGGTATTGTTTCGTGAAATTTAGTTTCTGGTAATGCTACTACAACAGGTAATTTGGAACGGTCAATCGGACCTAATGCAGTATCTACCCGCACACCATATAATTGGAGTAATTGAATACATCGGCTTGGATTTACATAACTTAGACGAATGCGATCTGAAACCATATCTACTTCAGGATAAGATCCCTCTTGGGAAAAGGAGTGATACGATATAATGGACCCACATGTTAAAAGAAGGACAAAGGAATTTCTTAGGAATTTCATGATGTTTCTGTTTTTGGAGAATTGGAATCAGGAAACAAATCGGAAAAGAAGGTTTGAATCGTTTCTTTTACGCTCGTTTTACTTTTTTTCTTAGCACCTTTCTTTGGCTTTAATTGCCACTTACTTTGTTTAATTTTATCTCTCCGCAAGGAGAGATTTTGATTTAATAAGGCCAATAACCTACCGTTTCCTTTCGCAATTTTGCGAACTATGGAACCGGGATAGCCAATGAGCACGGCATCGGATACGGCACGGACCGAGGAGGATCTCATTTGACGACCCATCACACAGTCTTCCCCCAAATGCATCCCGACCGAAAGATGATCTATTTTCTTCTCTTCATCACTTCCATCCAATAAATAATAGGACCGGAGCAAACCTTCTGCTACCAGGTACAACACATCTTCCTCGATTCCTTCTTCATAAAGGACTTCACCTGCCGAAATTTCCATTTTCTTTTCCGATTGTTTGAGCATTGAAATTTCTTCGTCTGTCATCACTGCAAAAAGATCAAAATTAGCAACCACCAAAGATGGCTCTGGTTGGTCATCAGTCGCGGCTTTCGCATAATTAATATCTTTTTCTAATAAAATTTTCTCCTTTGATACCGAAGGAGTCAATCCGGCCTGAATCAAATGCTCCAGAATTGATTTTCCAGCAATATGCTTGGATTCATTCGGAGAGATATTAACCGGTAAAATAAAATACCGGACTTCATAGCCCTGGCCATGATTGAAGGATTTGTGAAGTCGGATTTCAGGCTCCGGTGCCGAAAGAAACTTAAAATCATCCACTAGGGAATGAATCGCCGCCGTTAGTATTCTTATCGCTCGGTTTGGGGGCACCGAATAATCTAATATGAATTCCAAATCCACTCGAAAATGAGGCTTTGGCTTCATGTAATTGGTCAATATTGCTTCCCCCATCCTACTATTCGGAACTACGATCATATTTTTTTCGGTCGTTTTTAATCGAGTAGTGCGCCAATTAATTTCAATTACTTGCCCTATAATGTGAGTTTCCCTTCTGTTTTGATGAACCATTACCCAGTCTCCAATACGAAACGGCTGCTCCACATGCATCGAAAGTCCGATAAAAACATCGAGGATAACATTTCGCAATGCAATCCCTACCACGATGCCAAAAACCCCGGAAGTTGCCCAAATCCCAGTTATGGATTGTTCGAAAACGGTGGCAAGAACCCCCATCACCGCGACTCCAAAAAGAATCATAGCGGTTACATCTTTGGGAAGTCGCGGTACTGGGCGGCCAGAAATTCCCGCAAGCAAACCATCCCAGAAGAAAACCGTTATCAATCTTTGAACAAGAAAAGCACCGGACAACCACATCCCAATTTGCGAACCGTAGGCTAATCCTGATTCTACTACACTTGATACATTTCCTAAGAATTTTTCGACCAATTCATCTTTCGACATCAAGAAGAAAAAGAAAAAACAAAAAATAAAACTTGGAAGCACTAATCGCTTTCCAATTCTCCAAAAAGGAGCCAACGGTTTTTTGGATGAATCCATCTTCATTTCTTCTTTGCGGAATCTGAAAATTTCTTTTCTTCAAACTCGCGCATGAGTCTTGCCATCATTGCAAACCTCGGAACTGGAATATCGGATCCCTGATGGTGAATAACATCCAAAATTGCGGCTAAACTCTGGTTTACAAATTGGTTAAAATTATAGGTTTCACCTAGCTCTGAACACACTTGCTTCACTTCATCAAAAGTCTCTTCAGAGACTCGAATGGTTACTGTTTTTCCTTTAGCCACAGTATGAAAGAAAGAAGAAAATGTATTACAACGCAATTCTTTTATTTCATTTGTGTTTTATTTATTGCAATGCAATTTAAATTTTTTCAAAATAAAAGGGATAAATTCGACTTGTCGTGACATTTAAATTTCATTATTTAATGTTTTTACATAATTGCCTATGAAAAATTCTATTTGTTCTGAGTTGCCTATGCATTTCTCGAGGCGTGAATTCATGCATGTTGGTTTAGTCGGTGGGTTGGGTCTCACCCTCGGTGATTTTTTGCGGATCAAAGCACACGGTGCCCAAAAATTCTACAATTCTTTTGAGGGTCCTGCAAAAAGTGTCATCCACATCTATTTACCCGGTGGAATGGCACACCAAGAATCTTGGGATCCAAAACCCTTTGCTCCCCTCGAATACCGCGGTCCTTTTGGAAGTATTAAAACCAAGATCCCCGGAGTTCATTTCAGTGAGAATTTTAAAGAGTCTGCGAAAATTGCGGATAAGATAACGATTTGTAGATCGATGACACATGGGGAAGCAGCACATGAACGAGGTACTCATAATATGTTTACTGGCTACAAACCTAGCCCGGCGATCAAATTTCCAAGTTTTGGTTCTGTAGTTTCTCACGAACTGGGTAGCCGTAAGAATCTACCTCCATATGTTTGCGTCCCGAATGTCCCCAATGAATTTGCTGGGAGTGGTTACCTTAGTTCTTCCTATGGTCCCTTTGGTCTTGGTTCCGATCCCGCTAACGAAAAGTTTGAGGTTAGAGATTTATCCTTACCCAAAGGAATGACCGAAGATCGTTTTTCCAAGCGTCGTTCTTTACTCGATACTGTGGATGATCATTTTAGGAGGGTTGAAAAATCTGATTCTCTCGGGGCCATGGATAAATTTTATAATGAAGCCTATTCTTTAATTAACTCAAAAGAAGCTCGGGAAGCCTTTGATATGTCCAAGGAGAGCGAAAAAGTTAAAGAGCGTTATGGCAAGAATTCCGCGGGACAAAGAATGCTTCTCGCACGTCGTCTCGTTGAGTCCGGGGTAAGGTTTGTTTCCCTCACTTACGGAGGATGGGACATGCACCAAAATATTGAATCTGGTTTTAATAAATATGGCCCTGATTTAGACAAAGCTTTTGCCTCCCTTATTACAGACTTAGATGAAAGAGGGATGTTAGATAGTACTCTAGTAATGATGTCCTCCGAATTTGGCCGAACCCCAAAAATTAACAAGGACAATGGACGGGATCACTACCCCCGAGTATTTAGCGTTGCTTTAGCGGGCGGAGGAATTACTCGAGGCCAAGTATATGGTTCATCTGACGCCTTCGCAACTGCTCCTGAAGACAATCCACTTTCTGTAGAAGATCTTGCAACTACCGTCTACGACCGCATCGGAATTGTCGCTGATAAAGAGCTTATGGCCCCTGGCGATAGACCTATGGAGATTGTGGATGGTGGAAAGGTCATTCAAGAACTTTGTGCCTAAATTTAATTTTCAATTACTCGAAAGGCTCTATGTGAATACTTTCGGTCCTCTTGTTTCAACCATTAGGAGTTCATGAGATACTTTTTATTTCTATTTCTGATTGGTTCCTGTTTTCTTTCTGCTACCGAACCGCTTATATCCTCCTTGCTTCCCCGGGGCGGTCAAAAGGGTACCCAGCAAAAAGTAGTCATCAACGGAAATCGACTACAGGATGCTCAAGAAATATTTTTTTATGATGATAAAATAGTAGCTGGTGATCTAAAAGTTGAGAGCGGGAAAAAAATCAGCACAACTTTTTCGATTTCACCGGATGCTAAATTTGGACAACATGAAATGAGAGTAAGGACACTTCATGGAATCAGTAAACTTGTTACCTTCTGGGTTGGACCATACCCAAATGACCAAGAGAAAGAACCCAATTCATCTTTTGAAGAAGCTCAGGAAATTCAATTGAATTCCACCATCAATGGAGTCGCCCTCAACGAAGATGTTGACTACTATGAATTCAACGCCACTGAGGGTCAAAGAATTAGTGCAGAGGTGGAAGCTATCCGACTCTCTGGTCCTTTATTCGATCCTTATCTGGCAATCCTTGATGAGAATTTTTTTGTAATCGCTTCGTCCGATGACTCTGAACTTCTGCTACAAGATTCAACCACCAGTATCATTGCCCCAAAGACTGGAAAGTACTTTATCGAAATGAGGGAATCTTCCTACCGGGGAAGTAATTCTTACAGGTACCGTCTCCATATTGGATCTTTCCCTCGACCTCGTGTAGTGGTTCCATCTGGTGGGCAAGCAGGGAAATCAGTTGAATTCACTTTTTTGGGAGATCCCAAGGGGCCATTCAAAAAAACCATAACTCTTCCAGATGACGGCAGCGATATTCTTGCTTATCATCCGGAAGAAAATGGCTTATTCGCACCGAGTCCCAATAACATAAAAATTTCCAATTTCCCATCCATTCAAGAGGTAGAACCAAACAATGGAATTAAAGAAGCGACTAGAACCCACCTTTCAATTCCCTTGGGTCTCAACGGCGTAATTGAGAAGGAGGGTGATATCGATTATTTTCGCTTCCAGGCTAAAAAAGGAGACCGCTATTATATCAAAGGACATGCCCGATCGGTCGCATCCCCACTAGATCCTGTTTTAAACCTCTACCATGGAGATGGAAAATCTATTCGAGGGAATGATGACGGAGGTAATGGCCCCGATAGCTTGATCACCCAAACTTTCCCCAAAGATGGAGAGTATGTTCTGAGAATTACGGATCACCTCAGTCGAGGTAGCCCTCTTCATGCTTATCGGATTGAAACCCAAAAAATTGGACCCGAAATTTCTGCTTCCATTCCCATGTTTAGCAACCGAGATTCACAAAGTAGGCAAATGATTCCGGTACCGAGAGGTAATCGTGCCGCCACTTCTTTCACCCTATCCAGAAAAAATTTTACTGGTGATCTTGATTTGTTAGGCAAGAATTTACCCAAGGGTGTGAAAATTTCAGTACCCAAAGCTCCTTCGAGTTTTAACTCCATTCCTGTACTATTTTCTGCTGAGGCCAACGCACCCCTGGAAAAAAGCTTGGCGGAATTTGAAATTATTCACTTTGATAAAGACAAAAAAACAAGTGTTTCAGGAAAATATAAGCATCGCGTAGATTTAGTCTACGGCCCGCCAAATAATCGTACCTACTATGAAGCTACCTATCCCTTTTTACCCGTTGCTGTAGTCGAGCCAGTTCCATTTAAAGTAAAACTCCACCCACCCTCTACCCCTATTGTTCGTGGGGGTTCCCTTAATCTTAAAGTGGAAGTCATCAGGGATGCGAACTTCTCCAAGGAGATAGTGGTTAAAATTTTAGCAAAGCCCCCGGGGATCGGTGCAAAAGGTAACATCAAAATACCATCGGGTAAAAATTTCGGCTTCTATTCTTTAACTGCCAATGGCGGTACTCCCATTGGAGAATGGGAAATTGGAGTGCAAGGTGAAGCCGCTGCGTCTGGGGGCGGCCAAATTCTGGCAGCATCTAATTTCATCAAACTTAAGACGGAAGAACCTTATCTGTCTCTTAAAATTAATATGTCCGCAGTACAGCGCGGACAACAAGGAGAGATGGTTTGTGATCTTGATATAATGAGACCATTTAAAGGACTTGCCAAAGCAGAGCTTAAAGGTCTTCCACCTTTCTCCTCTACGGAGCAAATCGATTTTGACGCGAATTCTTCTCAAATTCGATTTCCGATTACCACGGAAGACAAGGCTCGAGCTGGATTAACCAAGAATCTATTCTGCTTTGTCCGTATTCCATTCTCGGGTGAGTTAATTACTCATTCGGTTGGACAAGGAGGCCAGATTCGTCTCGATAATCCTCCCCCCAAACCGAAATCACAAAGCGAAAAACCCAATAAGACCACTGTTAAGCCACTGGTTAAAAAAGATAAGCCATTAAGTCGGCTTGAACAACTTCGTCTTGCTGCCCAAGGCGCTGCAAATTGATGTACAATATGAAATTGTTTTTCTGGTTGTGCTTCCCTTTCTTTTTTTTGGTTGGAAACGAAAATAAAAATCCTCCATCCGAAAACCAGGAACCAAAAACTGATACCCTCGCATCAGTGGATCATCAGTTATCACAACCCAATAGGATTCCTCCGGATTTCAATCGGGAAGTTCGATCTATTTTGGAAAACACCTGTATTAGTTGTCACGGTGTGGATTCTCAAAAAGGTGGACTTCGACTAGACACCTTTGATTTCGCTCTGCTTGGTGGCGATTCTGGACCAGCATTGGTTCCCTCCAATGTGCAGGAAAGTATTTTGCTCGAAAGAATCCACTTGCCCTCGGATGATGATGAAGCCATGCCTCCGAAAGACGGCCCCCTTTCCACTCACCAAAAGGAAATCCTTGGCCGCTGGGTCGCCACGGGTGCGAATTGGCCCAAAGGAGTTCAATTAGCAGAGATTTCTGACCAAGGACTCGCTTCACGAATCAAATCCTACGATAAAAAACTTCGTTCGATTCATGCTTATCCATCTTCTATTTCTTTAAAAACTGAAAAAGATTTTAATTCCATCGTCCTAGTAGCTACCTACTCAGATGATGTAACTCGTGATGTGACATTTGAATCTAAAGCCTGGGTGGAAGACTCCTCCATCGTGGAATTCAAAGATCGTATTCTTACTCCAAAAAAAGATGGAAAAACCAAACTCATTGTTCAATTTCAGAACCAAAAGATTGAAGTCCCGATTAATGTCGAAGGCTCCAGTACTCCCCGCCCTGTAAGCTTTAAACTGGATGTAATGCCGGTTTTTATGAAAGCTGGTTGTAATACCGGCTCATGCCATGGCTCTGCCCGGGGCCAAGACCGATTTATGCTATCTCTTTTTGGTTATGATCCGGAAGGTGATCACTACAGAATCACTCGGGAACAAGGTACTCGTCGTATCAATCTTGCTATTCCCGAAGAAAGTATGCTCGTTGAAAAAGCAATTGGTACTGTTCCTCACACCGGTGGGAAGCTCTTTTCTCATGGTTCTGACCATTGGAAAACTTTAGTTGGCTGGCTCAAGGATGGAGCCCAAAAAGATCCAAAAGATATTTCTAAACCGGTTAAAATTCAGCTTTTTCCACCCTCCGCATTGCTTGAAGGTAATGGAACCACTCAGCAAATGACAGTCTTAGCAAACTATTCTGACGGTACAACTCGAGATATCACCCCTCTCGCAGTGTTTCAGTCTAGTAATGATGTTTCCGCTTCTATCGATGAAAAAGGAATGGTTACCTCAGGCACCCGGGGCGAAGCCTTTATTATGGCTAGGTTCAATATTTTCACAGTCGGGGTACCCGTAGTTGTAATCCCAGAGGATTTGGATTACCAGCGGCCCAAACTGCCAACCAACAACTACATCGATACTTTAGTGCAAAATAAGCTCCATAAGCTCAGAATGACCCCTTCCGAATTATGCAGTGATGAAGTTTTTCTACGCAGGGTATTCCTTGATATCACTGGCCTACTTCCGAAAAAAGAAGATGCAAAAGCCTTCCTAGTCAACCAGTCTCCAAACAAAAGATCTGAATTG
>CESW01050673.1_pt1 | contig 10724 bp, 8 predicted proteins | sample 531171 | NCBI WGS metagenome assembly CESW01 (sample SAMEA2621859, study PRJEB7988) | marine metagenome | biome: marine biome (ENVO:00000447); feature: surface water layer (ENVO:00002042); material: "saline water (ENVO:00002010), including plankton (ENVO:xxxxxxxx)" | depth 5 m
GATGAGATTCATTGTGATTTAATTCTGGATTCAGAATCAAAACATTTCCCCATAGCAAGCATTTCTCCGGAACTCGCTAAGCGCTGTATTACCCTAATGGCCCCGAGTAAAACTTTTAACCTTCCTGGTTTTGGTTGTTCTTTCGCGATTATCTCAGAACCCCAACTTAGAGTTAAATTTAAGCAAGCTTGTCAAGGTATAGTTCCTGAACCTCCTGCAATGGGGTTTGCATTAGCAGAAGCTGCTTATCGTCATGGTGAACCTTGGAGGCAAGAACTACTTAAATACTTAACGCAAAATAGAGATGACGCCTGTAATGGATTATCTCGCATGCCTTTTCTGGTCCCATACTCTCCCCAAGCCACATATCTGCTCTGGATAGACGCCCGGGAACTTCCCGTAGATAATCCACATAAGTATTTCGAAGAAAATGGGGTTGGATTGTCAGATGGTAAGGATTTTGGGGCACCTGGATTTCTCAGGCTTAATCTCGGATGTAGTAATCAATTACTACATGAAGCCTTGCAAAGAATGAATAAAGCCTGCGAAGCCTTGTCATGAAAAAAGAGGAGAGCGAATCTCTTGAGAGATTAAGAGAACTTAAGAAAATCGTTCGTAGGCACGACGAAAGTTACTACAGATTATCCAACCCAAGCATATCCGACCAAGCTTATGACTTACTCAAAAAGGAACTGGACGCCCTAGAGCAAGAAATTGATCCGCTTGGCCTTTTAGATCAAGAATCGGATAGGGAAGAAAGCGATACTCCGATTCATGTTGGAGACGACCGTCTTGATTCTTTCCAGTCCCACAAGCATCGGGTACCTATGTTAAGCTTGGACAACACCTACGACAAAGAGGAATTCTTTGAATTTGATCAACGACTAAGAAAGATCTTTGATTGTGCCACCCTGCCCTATGTAGTAGAGCCCAAAATTGACGGAGTCGCAATCTCCCTAACTTACATCGATGGAAAGCTCTCCTTGGCAACCACTCGAGGTAATGGAGTTGAGGGGGATATCGTTACCCAAAACCTGTATCACATTGAAAATTTACCCACTGATTTAAGTTCATTTCATCCACCACCATTGATTGAGATTCGAGGTGAAATCTTCATGAGTCATCAAGAATTTTGCCGTATCAATGAAGAAAGAGAAAGGCTCGAGCTTTCTCTTTACGCAAACCCGAGAAACCTGGCCGCTGGAACCGTTAAATTACTGGATCCAAAAGAATCTAAAAAAAGAAAGCTTGAGATTGTTCTTTATGGACTAGGTGCCTGTGAGCCTAATACTTATTTCAGTAAACAATCCTCTTTTCATCAGGCTTTAAAAAATTGGGGAGCACCGATTGTGGAATTTCTTAAATCCGTATCCAATGCGGATGAAGCTTGGGAATCGATTCTCGAGCTTGATCAACTTCGTCATCAGTACGCTTATCCTACAGATGGTGCGGTCATCAAGCTTGATTCACTTGAAATGCAAGCACGGGCCGGTGCAACATCCAAAGCACCCCGTTGGGCGATTGCATACAAATTTGAATCAGAAAGACAAGAAACTCTTCTTGAAGATATTATCTTTCAAGTAGGCCGAACTGGAACCATTACTCCCGTTGCCTGCCTACAACCCGTACAACTTGCCGGAACTATTGTGTCTCGTGCCAGCCTTCACAATGCCGATGAGATCGCACGAAAGGATATTCGAATCGGCGACCATGTAATGGTTGAAAAAGCGGGTGAAATTATTCCTCAAGTCATAGAGGTTATCTTTGAAAAAAGAAAAACCGATTCTACTCCGTTCAATTTTCCGAATCATTGCCCAGCATGTGGTGCTCAATTAATACGAGTGGATGGAGAAGCCGCATGGCGTTGCCCATCTCTCGAATGCACAAATCAAATTATGGCGAGATTGGAGTATTTTGCCTCCCGGGGGTGTATGGATATCGAAAACCTAGGCGAATCCGTAATAAAGCAATTAGTGGATAAAAAAATAGTCTCTAAGATTTCTGATCTCTATCAATTGACAATGGAGCAACTTCTTTCCCTGGAAGGATTTGCTGAAAAGTCAGCTCGTAACTTACTTGAAGCTCTTGAAATCAGTAAAAAGCAGGATTTATGGAGACTATTGAGCGGGCTAGGCATCAAACATGTTGGTTCTGCAGCCGCTAAAGATTTGGCTCGCAACTTTTATAGCCTGGAAAAAATTTCCTCTTCTTCATTGGAGGAGCTTATCGCCATAGACGGGATTGGGGATATCATGGCTCAGAGTATCTTTTCTTTTTTTAATTCAGAGGTAAGCCGGTCCGAAATTGAAAAACTTGTAGAATTTGGATTACAGACTGAGGTATCTTTGAGTAATCAAGCCCTTTTTTTACAAGATAAAACTTTTGTGCTTACTGGTAGCCTAGTCAGGTATACACGTGATGAAGCTAGTGCAAAGATAGAAGCATGCGGTGGAAAAGTCTCATCTAGCGTAAGTAAGAAAACAAGTTATTTACTGGCTGGTCCGGGTGCAGGGTCAAAACTTGCAAAAGCCGAGTCTTTAGGCATCGAAATTCTTTCAGAAGAACAATTTGAAAAACTTCTCGATAGCAAGGGAAGATAAAATCTATTTTCAGGATTTTACATTGTGAGAACTTTCGCAGTCCGATATGTTAAGGAGAATGTATCTACCCTCTTCTCCAATTCATGAATAGCTTCGACTCCGTTTCAGATGCCATCCAAGACATCGCCATGGGCAAGATGGTGATTGTTACCGATGATGAGTCCCGTGAAAATGAGGGAGACTTGATCATGGCCGCTTCCAAAGTGACCCCCGAGGCAATCAATCATATGATCGTTCACGCAAGGGGGTTAATTTGTGTCCCTTTGCTCAGTAACCAATTGTCCCGCCTTGGAATTTCGAGCATGGTTCCCCATAATCGTGAAGCACAGAGGACTGACTTTACAGTTTCCGTTGATGCTGCGGAGGGAATTACCACGGGCATTAGTGCTTTCGACAGGGCTTCTACTATCCAAATATTAGCGAATCCATCCGCCAATCCGGAGGAACTCGTGCAACCGGGTCATGTTTTTCCCCTGCGTGCTCGCCCAGGTGGTGTTCTCGAGAGAGCGGGACATACTGAAGCCGCCATCGACCTAGCATCCCTATCTGGTCTACATCCCAGTGGTATAATTTGTGAAATCCTGAAAGAGGATGGTACCATGGCAAGACTTCCTGACCTTTTAGAACTCAAAAAAAAGTGGGGACTAAAACTGATTTCCATCGCATCCCTTATTGAATATCGACATCAGCGTGATCAATTGATTGAGAAAATTTCCGAGTCATCTTTTGCCACAGAATTTGGAGATTTCCGCCTCCATGCCTTTCGAAGTATTTTAGATAAACGCATCCACTATGCGCTAACAATTGGAAATCCTGCAGATGATTCTTCGGTTTTGGTTCGGGTGCAAACTGCGAATATTTTGGTTGATTCACTCGGACTTATTGAAAAAAAAGGACAGCTTAATACCATACATCAAACCCTAAAAGCTCTCTCAGATGAAGGTAAGGGTGCACTTTTGTATATGGAACCTAGAAGAGCAGATCCTAAAAGCTCGCAAGATTATGATTCAAAATCCCCTCCGCTCAATCAGCCCAAAATGGACTTTCGGGATTACGGAATTGGGGCCCAAATCCTTGTTGCCCTCGGACTGAAAAAGCTAAAACTTCTCTCACGCGATCACCGAAAAGTTGTTGGGCTCGAAGGGTACGGCTTGGAAATCACAGATAGAGTGTTACTTCCCGATCAATGAGCTTGGAAAAGCCACCCTTTTCTCCTATTGAACCTAGCAACTTTAGGCTTGGGGTTGTTGCGGCTCAGTTTAACCAAGGCTTGGTTGATTCACTGCTTTCAAGAGTAGTTGAAGTAATTGAAGAGAACGGAAAGCCGATGGAACTGGTGATCGAGAGAGTCCCCGGTTCCAACGAGATTCCTGCCGCCTTGAATTTTCTGTTAGAAAATAAATCCTTTTCTTGTCTCCTTGGCCTTGGAGTGGTGATCAAGGGAAGTACCTCACACCACCATCTAGTTGCTGAATCAGCAGGCAATGCCATTCAATCCTTGATGATCAAACACAATACTCCAATCATTAACGGAATCATCGTAACCGATGACCGGCAAACCGCAGAAGAAAGAATTTCCGGATCCATTGATCGTGGTCGAGAATTTGCTCAATCTGCTCTTCAAATGGCCAACTTAAAAGGAAAATGGACGACGATCTCGTAGTTAATCCCAAGTGGAGCCAGAGGCGTCAAAATCGCTGCGCCGCCTTCCGTTTTATTTTCCAATGGGAAATGAATCCACCCGAAAATTTAGAAAGTGATTTGGATGAATATTTTCTGCGCTTGGAACAAGACCAAGAATATTTTTCCTATGCAGTTGAATTGATTGCTGGAGTATTGGAAAAGAGTGAAATCTTGGACTCCATCATTGGTGAACTTGTGGAAAATTGGGAATTCTCAAGAATTGCAAAGGTCGAACTCGCCATGCTTAGGGTTGCCCTCTTCGAACTCAAATATCGTCTTGATGTACCACCGGTTGTGATCATCGATGAAACCTTGGAAATTAGTAGGGATTTCTCATCCGAAGACTCTAGGAAATTTTTGAACGGTGTACTAGACAAAGCGATGCTGAAGATGGCACGCCCCACCCGAAAGCCTGCAGTCTAAATTTTACCAATCCCAAAAGCTCGAAATCCAATTTCTTTGAGCTTTTTTAGGTCCAGCAGGTTTCTACCGTCAAAAATATGGGCAGGGCGATGCATACCATTCCAAATCTCTTGATAATCCAATTCTTTAAATTCATCCCACTCGGTTAAAATCGCAATCGCATGGGTACCCAAACAAGCCTCTTGTGCAGAATCAAAAAACTTAAGATTCTCTCCAACATCAGATTCCTGCAATCCAAGAATTTGTAACACGGATTCTTTAGAAACTTGAGGGTCATAAAGATTAAGGTTTCCTTTTTCCTCGAGCAATCTCTTACAAATTGAAATGGCAGGTGATTCTCTGGCATCATTAGTATCCTTTTTGAAAGCGAAGCCGAGAATCGCAATTCGCTTCCCGGATATGGTATTAAACATCGCATCCAATAAACGCTGAACGAATCTTTCCTTTTGATATTCGTTCATGGTAATCACCTGCTCCCAATACTCTGCAACTTCTGGTAATCCAAAATGCCTACAGAGATAAGTCAGATTAAGAATATCTTTTTGAAAGCAGGAACCGCCAAAGCCAATCGAACTTTTCAAAAACTTAGAACCAATTCGTGAATCGGTTCCAATGGCTCGGGCAACTTCGTCTACATCTGCTTCTGTTGCTTCGCAAAGTGCGGATATGGCATTAATACTGGATATCCGTTGTGCAAGAAATGCATTCGCAGTCAACTTTGATAACTCCGAAGACCAGAGATTGGTAGTGATGATTCGATCCCGGTCTACCCAATGAGCATATATATCAACTACCTTCTTGACCGCTTCTTTTCCAGAATCCGAAATTTCTCCTCCTATAAGTACACGATCTGGATTCTCCAAATCACTCATAGCAGTGCCTTCGGCTAGAAACTCAGGATTTGACACAACTTGGTACTTAAACCCATTCCCTGCTCCACTTAAGATTTCATTAACCATCTGTGCGGTTCGAACTGGAACCGTAGACTTTTCAACCACAATCTTATTTCCACCACCAACATCTGCAATCCTACGGGCACATGCCTCAATAAATCTTAAATCGGCAGCCTGTCCAGAGCCTGAACCGTAATCTTTGGTTGGAGTATTAACACTGATAAAAATAATATCTGCTTCCTTTAAATTAGAATCGATATCGGTTGTGAAAAATAAATTTTTATTTCGGGCCGAGTTTACAACCTCTTGTAATCCAGGTTCATAAATGGGTAAGTTCGAAGAATTCCAATCAGAAATACGACGCTCATTTAAATCTACTACCGTTACCTGAATATCCGGACACTTCCGTGCAATCATCGCCATCGTAGGTCCCCCCACATAACCGGCACCAATACAACAAATTTTCATATGCAACCCCTATCAGAATCTTTACTTTCTTGCGATTCTATAATCAATCAGAGAAGTTAAGTGTAATTTTAATGCAGGAAATTATGAACATCCCATGGGGTCGCATATTAGGTTTTACGGTATGCTTATATCTATTTTTTATTTTTCTTGCTTGGGCATATGCAAGCAGAGTGATGTTTCCTGCCCCTTCACCCACTTACGAAAAGTCGGAGAGTATCAAACTTCTCCAGACTCCTTCAGGCAATAAGATTGCCCTTGCCCAACATGGAAATTTGGAAAATCCAAAAATTTCCATTCTTTACAGTCATGGCAATGCGGAGGACCTTGGCCGGCTGGAATCATTTTTCGAAAAATGGAAGAATCAGGATTGGGAGTTTATTGCTTATGATTATCCGGGGTATGGACTAAGTACCGGAACCCCATCGGAAGAAAGTTGTTATGAATCCATGGATGTAGTCTACCAATATCTCTTGAACGAGCTAGGTCGGGCCCCGGAAAGAATTTTGATATGGGGAAGATCACTGGGCACTGGACCTTCCTGTTATATTGCTTCCAAACAGAAGGCCGCTGCGATCATTTTGGAAACTCCTTTTACTTCAGCTTTTCGCACGGTTTCTGAAATCCCCCTCCTTCCTTGGGACTATTTCAATAATTTGGAGCATACAAAATCAATTACTTGTCCATCCCTCATTATTCATGGTGAATGGGATGAAGTCGTGCCCATCCGTCATGGGATGAGACTGCACCATCAACTTCCTGAACCCAAAGAATTTCTTGAAATAAAAGAAGCTACCCATAATAACCTCGAACAAGTTGGGGGTAAAAATTACCACGATACCATTGTACGGTTCATCGATAACCTTGCATCTTAAACGATTTACTTTCATATTTACCAACAGTGGTATATGTTGATAGAGGTGGACAAATTCATGGGGTGTATAAATGTTGGGATTAAACAATAGAGAGAATCGAGTGTTCAGGATTTGCTTACTTGGGCATTTATTCTTGGGTGCTGGTCTTTTTATCATGAGTTTTTTTCCAAGTTGTGAAAATGAACCTGAAGAAATTCATGTTTTCGAACTGGCATCCACAACTCCAACTCCCATGCCCAAACCTCCTACTTTTCCTAAAACACCTCCGCCGCCCCTGGTACCTCAAACGCCCAAGAAAATAATTGAAAAACCTCTACCTGATAAAATTGCACCCAAACTCAAGCCAACTACTAAACCGACACCAAAGACCACAAAGCCAAAACCCAAAGTTTTGCCGAAACCAGAACCAAAACCACAGCCGAAACCTCAGCCAAAGTCGATGTCTATTGAACAGTTTCGAAAAACCCAAAAGTTGCCCTACCCTCCCAAGCCTCGCCCACCAGTCCGAAACATTCAACCGATAAAATTAAATCCACAAGATTTTAGTCTTCCAAAAATTAAGATTTCATCTCCTGAAAATTCAACGCCAACGGTTTCGCCGGGTGCGATCAATCAGTACTTGGCTCGGGTAAAGGCAAAACTGGAGGGAATCTGGCGAAAATTACTCGTCAATTCCTCCTTGGGTACGGGGGGTGAAGCACGCTTGAGTTTTCGAATTTCCCCAAGTGGTGCCGTGATTTCGCCAAGAATTTCAAAGTCATCCGGTAATATCACCCTTGACCGATTAGTTATGGAAGTCGCCCAAAGAGGTGGAGTTTTTGGGCCACCACCTGGCGGAAGACTTGATTCAGTACTGGAAATTCCTTTTCGGGTACAGTAAGAATAAAGAAATGAAATTTGACTGGAAACGCCCGCTTGCACCCATTCTTTGCATTACCGGCATATTGCTTTGCTTGTCAAGGGACCCGGTAATCGCGTTAGGGATTTTTTTGGTTTCCTTCGCCCTGATCATTGGCTTTTCCAGAGGATCTTCGTAAGGAAGATTCCACTTGCTTCGCAATTTGCTCTTTAGTTTCAGCTATCAAGTGTTCTTGAACTGAAAATAATTTCCTACGCTTCGGAGAAGAGTTGTACTTTCCCGTACTTTTTAATTCAGCAGCAAACTCATTATCTTGTAAAAATCCCTGCATGGTATGCAGGATTTTTTCTTCTTCCTCTTTCTGTTCAATGGGAAAAGCAACTTCAATCCTCCGAAAGAAATTTCGGGGCATCCAGTCTGGACTGCCCAAATAAGTTCGATTTCCCGCGGGAGCATTTTGAAAATGAAAAATTCGACTATGTTCGAGAAAACGGCCCAATAAGCTTTTCACCCGGATATTTTCACTGAGCCCTTTCACTCCAGGTACTAAACCGCAAATTCCCCGAACAATAAGCTCTACCCGAACACCCGCCTGTGATGCTTTGTAAAGCTCATCGATACATTCTGGATCAATCAAACTATTCACTTTGATCAAAATCAGGGTATTTTTTCCTGCTTTGGCTGCTTTAATTTCCACACCGATTAAACGAATTACTTCGGAGTGAAATGAATAGGGTGCAACCAGGATTTTTCGAAAATTTGGTTTCCGAGTGTATCCTGTCAATGTATTGAATAGATTTGCTAAATCAGAAGTAAAGCCGACTTTAGAGGTAAAAAGGCTGTAGTCGGTGTAGGTTTTAGCGGTACTTGGATTATAATTCCCAGTACCTAAATGTGCGTATCTTCGAAGCTTATTTTTTTCTCTCCTTACAACCAGGCAGCATTTGCAATGGGTTTTTAATCCAGCTAATCCGTACACAACATGGACTCCTACTTCCTCCATCCTTCTGGACCACTGCACATTCGCCTCTTCATCAAAACGAGCTTTCAATTCCACTAATGCGGTAACTTGCTTTCCATTGCGTGCGGCGTCCATTAAAGCCTGTACCACAGGAGAATCCCCGCTGGTACGATAAATGGTCAATTTAATCGCAAACACATCTGGATCATCAGCGGCAGCCCTCAAAAAATCAACAATTGGAGCAAAGGAATCATAAGGATGATGCAGTAAATAATCTCGTTTATTCAATTCGGAAAAAATATTTTTCCTCATACTCAATGCAGTGGGAACTCGCGCTTCAAAGGATTCAAACTTCAAATCCGGCCGATCCACCATGTCTGGTAATTTCATCAAACGATACAAATTGATTGGCCCTTTTATTCTAACAACATCCTCGACCTGTAAATTAATTGCAGTGAGAAGATTCTCCAACACTTCATCATCTACTTCGTCATCAATTTCGAGCCTAACCGCCGCTCCCTTTCTTCGGTTATGCAATTCTTCCTCAATGGAAAGCAAAAGATTTTCAATTTCTTCCTCATCCACATAGAGGTGACTGTTGCGGGTAATGCGAAAAGACCATGCACCCACTGCTTCATGACCAGGAAATAAATCAGCCACAAAATAACGTACCACCTCACTCAGAAAAATAAAACTATCCCCTTTTCCGCCTTTTTTTTCAATTTTGACCAACCTGGGCAAAATTCTTGGAACCGGGACGATCGCCATCAGAGGCTTTTCTTTTTTCCTACGGCGATTACGAAGGGAAACAAGTAGATTCAAAGACTTATTTGCAATCAGTGGAAACGGATGTGTCGGATCAATCGCCAAGGGTGTCAATACTGGATAAACTTCTCTTCTAAAATAGGCCCTCAGCCAGACAAACTCCTCCTTCGAAAGCTTTTCAATGTGCTTGAAGGTAATTCCTTCCTTGGCCAATTCAGGCTGCAATTGCTCCCGCCAACATTGATATTCTCGCTGCGACATGGCATGGGCCCGTCTTCTGACCTCATCTAACAAACTGGTAGGTAGACTACCGTCTAGGCTCCGACGGGTGATTCCGGCATCCACTTTTTGCATCAAGCCCGCAACCCGAATCTCATAGAATTGATCTAGGTTGGAACTCACAAATGAAAGAAAACGAGTTCTTTCCAACAAAGGATATTTAAGAGAAAACGCTTGATCTAAAACCCTTTCATTAAACGCAAGCCAGCTCAACTCACGATTAAAGTATCGTTTATTCACTGGGGTTGAAGGGGAAGATTTTGAAGACGGAGTGCTCATGAACTGTGTGAGGCTATAATGCATACCCTCCCAGTTTTCCTCAACGACAATCAAAAATAAATTTGGAGCGTCGCTTGACGGAAACTTAACCATGAAGTATTTTCTAAGTCTTGATCTTTGAAATTTTGATGGGGGTGTTCCGGATTCGACTGCAATGTGGAAAATTCGGTCGCGTGTCGAGGATGACGCTTGGCCTCGTAAAAAATGCTTCAAACCATTAAATGGCGAAAATAATATCGTTAGCTTTGAGCCTGAGCTCGAAGCGCTTGCAGCATAAGTCTGCACGTCGACAGTCCACTGACACCTGCTGGGTGGTCGGGGCGTTAAAAAGCAGGTAAAACCTCGGAGCGTTTGCTTGTCTATCGGAGGCTAAATGGTTGAAGATAAGCTCGGCTTAAAAGGTGTTCCTTCCTTCTTTAAGCTAAAATTAATAAGAGAACTACACACGTAGACGCCAAATCGGAAAGATTGCGGGACGCGGGTTCGATTCCCGCCACCTCCACCAAAGTTTCAAAGATCCTTTTGGAAATAAATGAATCAGCGTTCAATCAGCTATTTCAATTTAACAGGAACGTTAGCTGGCTCAATCCATTCGAGAATTGCGGTAGCTAGACCTCTGTTTTCCATGAACTCAAACTTAAT
>CESW01265357.1_pt1 | contig 10690 bp, 7 predicted proteins | sample 531171 | NCBI WGS metagenome assembly CESW01 (sample SAMEA2621859, study PRJEB7988) | marine metagenome | biome: marine biome (ENVO:00000447); feature: surface water layer (ENVO:00002042); material: "saline water (ENVO:00002010), including plankton (ENVO:xxxxxxxx)" | depth 5 m
GTAAAATGTATAAGAGGTACAAAAGGGGTTAACTTAAAACAGATAGAATTAGATTCAAGTGATCTTCAAACCCACAAACCCAATACAAATAAACCCCAGACGTTTAGCGGGGCTGTAGTGTCGGATGAGGCTTATATTTTTGAAGCACTAATTTTAGGGATACGCGACTACTTGATTAAAAGTGGGTTGCCTAAGAAGGTATGTTTGGGTCTTAGTGGAGGGATAGACTCAGCTTTAGTGGCTGCATTAGCTGTAGAAGCATTGGGGGCTGAAGCGGTTATTGGACTAACTATGCCGTCCGAATATTCTTCGCAGGGTAGTGTAGCTGATTCAATGCAGTTAGCTATGTCATTGGGCATAAAATGTCATCAAATTCCAATTAAACCGATGATAAAAGCCTTTGATAGAAGTATGTCAGAACATTTTATGGGTACAGAATTTGGTATTGCTGAAGAAAATATTCAAAGTAGGATTCGAGGATCTTTTTTAATGGCTTGGGCTAATAAATTTGGTGCTTTAGTGTTAAATACAGGCAATAAATCTGAATATGCTGTGGGATATTGCACTCTCTATGGTGATATGAATGGGGCATTGGGGGTTATTTCGGATTTGTATAAATCCGAAGTCTATGCATTGGCAAAGTGGATGAATGAGCACTATTACAATCGAGAAGTTATACCAAAGGCGATTCTGACCAAAGCACCCTCAGCAGAATTACGTCGCGATCAAAAAGACTCTGATAGTTTACCTGATTATGATATTTTAGACGTGATTCTAAAGGAATATATCGAAGAGGCCAAAGAATTTTCAGAACTGGTTGATATGGGTTTTGATGCGGAATTAGTGGAAGATATTCTCAGAAAAGTGGATTTGAGTGAATTTAAACGATATCAATCGGCGCCAGGATTAAAAGTCTCAGACGTAGCTTTTGGGGTAGGGCGGAGGCGACCAATAGTTCAACAATGGACAGGCTTCAGGTTGGGTCGTCTTTTTTAAGAATTTTATTATATTCTAGTAATACGTTTACCGAACGTTATAATATCATCTAATTAATTGCACATCATGCGTCTATATTCCCTGGATATACATTCAACAGATATGCATGGAATGTTGAAATCTACTCTATTCAAGCCAACATTCAATACTCTTGCTATATCAATCATTATTTCGGTGTTCATATTATTATGGGGTATTACACCCGTTCTATTTGCTCAAGAAGCTCCCCCAACAATTGAATACCAAGAGATAAAAACCAAATATCTGCCATATAACAACCCTATGCAAGCTTGGGCTTCCTACACTGACCCTAGTGTGAATGACACTACAGATTTGATACCGATAGAGCTGCAATTGGACAGTTTTGAGCGTGATATGATGCTTCGAATTGCCAATATATATGGCACTCATGTTCAAGCTCTAAAAGCACAAGTAAATAATGAGCCGGTGGAGGCAGAACGTCTGATTAACGAATCGTTAACAGCTTCACAGGAGTTATTGGATGAATACCCTGAAATCAGGAGTAATGCACGATTTACGCAACTTTCTAGAGCTGTAGTTGCTGAGTATAGGACTTTTTATGGGATTAGTGAAGAAGAAGATCAGGCTCAAGGAGAAATATTTGCTATTCAAGAAGACTTTCTAGAGGATGAAAATACCCTAGCAGAGGATTTTAATTTTCCAAAAGATACCGAAAGCTTTAAAACAACCGTGCCTCTTCTGCAAAATACGCAGGTCAATCGTCACCTTGTTTACTATACGCTTCGTAGGCCGGATGTAATGGAAAAATGGAGAGAGAGAGCAGAGGTGTATAAGCCCATGATGCTTAATATTTTCAGAGAGGAAGGATTGCCCGAAGAATTAGTTTATTTAGCTTTTATTGAAAGTGGTCTTAACCCTACTGCTAGAAGTTGGGCATCGGCAGTGGGAATGTGGCAGTTTATTTCAGCTACAGCCCGAATTTATGGAATTGAAATAAATTGGTGGGTAGATGAACGAAGAGACCCTGAAAAAGCTACCAGAGCCGCAGCTCGACACCTTAAGGACTTATACAATGTATGGGGTGATTGGCACCTAGCTATGGCCAACTACAACATTAGTCCACGTGGTTTAAATAGAGCCATTACCCGTGCGGGTGGAGTGAAAGATTATTGGGCGGCCTATCCTTATCTTCCCCGCGAGACTAGAGGTTATGTGCCAGGTTTTATTGCCACAACCATGATTAATTTGAGCCCAGAGGACTTTGGCTTTCAAACTAACTACGAACAAGAACCATATTCCTATGAGACTGTGGAGGTTGATGGCCTTATTTCATTAGAGCTTCTGGCAGAAGCTATGGGTTTATCAACAGAACTACTAAAAGAATACAATCCAGAACTCTTACGCTGGGCAACCCCTCCTGGTTCGAAGTATTCGCTAAAAGTACCGGTCGGTAAAGCGAATTATTTATTAGCTATTTATGACAGTTTACCTATAGAAACTCAAAATCAAAGCATCACCATGCATACTGTACGAAGAGGGGAATCTATCGGACTGATTGCGCGTAAATATGGTACAACGGTTAGTGGTATTTATGCAAGTAATGATAATCTTTCTAATATTATTTATCCGGGACAGGTGATTGCGGTACCATTACCTTCAGGATCTATTAATCAACTATCCGTTAATCGTCCCAGTAATCAACGAAGCGGAACAGTGACTACCCGATCGAGTTCACCGAGCAGCTCTATTCCACCCAATTCAGTCAAGTTATTGTATAAAGTAAAAACAGGTGATACAATTGGTCATATTGCCGAATGGCATGACGTTCGTGCATGGGAAATAAGAAGCTGGAATGGGATAGGGAATACTATTAGGGTAGGACAAAACTTAACCATGTATGTAGCAAATAATCGTGAAGAATATTACAAAACTATAAATCGACTTAGCTTTAACGATAAACAAGATTTAGAACGTCGCCAAAAAGGGGGTGAAAATATTTTCGGGGGACAAGATATCTTTACTTATGTTGTTAAGCGAAATGATACCCTATCCGCGATTGCTCGTAATTTTAGAATGTCAACAACTCAATTACGTGAACTTAATGATTTATCAGGGTCCACAATATATATCGGACAAATACTTAAGGTTCGATAATAATGTCCAAAATACCTTTCAATCTTTTACAAAATGTTCGTAAATCGCTATTTTTTGGACTTATTATTCTCCTAGCTATCTCATCTATAGCTTACCAACAAAAGGATCTTTTTTTCCGAATAAAACAAAGTTTAGAAATCTTTTCTGAGGCATTTAGTTTAATTGTGGTTGAATTTGTTGATAAAATAGATCCTCTAGAGCTAATGGGGACAGGATTAAACGCGATGTTCGAAAGTTTAGATCCTTATACTAATTATTTCGATGCAAGTAGCAATGAGCAAGCGGAAATTTTAAATCGAAGTAATTTTTCCAGTATAGGAATTCAGGTTGATATTAAAGAAAATAGTGCGGTTGTAGTTCGTGTGATTGATGGGAGTCCAGCCCAAAGATCAGGTATTCGTACGGGTGACATCATACTATCGATTGACGGTCTATCCACTGAAACTCTTGTACCCGAGGAAATAGAAAATTTGTTAATGGGTGAAATTGGTTCCAAGGTTACCCTTACCGTAGAAACACAAAACGCTACGATAGACCAGCTCCGACTATCTCGCGCTAAATTTGAGCCGAAAAGCTTAGGTTATGCGGCCTACCTTAATTTAAGTGGACAACCTGTCATTGAGTTGAATATGGATACCCAAGAATTAGAGTACATAGATTCCAGCAAAACCGAATTAAATCAGGGTGTAGCGTATCTCCAAATAAATGAATTTGGCCTAGGTGTAAATACTGAATTTAGGCAAGCTTTACAGGCTATGATTGAAAAGTCTGAGCCATATGGACTTATCCTGGATTTAAGGGGAAACCCTGGTGGACTTTTACAGGAATCAATTCAGATGTTAGATTTTATGGTTGAACCAAACATCACCGTGGCTGAAACTAAAGGCCGTTTAGATGAATATAATACTCGATATATAACAAGAGAAGTTCCTAGGTACACCGGCCCTCTAGTCGTATTAATTGACCAAGGAAGTGCGAGTGCAAGTGAAATTTTATCGGGAGTCGTGCAGGATCTAGATAGAGGAGTTGTGGTAGGGGAGCGTAGTTTTGGAAAAGGTTTAGTTCAAATAATCAAACCTTTACCATACAACAACTCAATGAAATTCACTATATCAAGGTACTACATTCCTTCTGGAAGGAGTATTCAAAGCCTAGAGTATACTCATGATACAAATAACACAGCCTTTCAGCGAGCAGATGATAATGTATACAAAACCAAAAATGGTAGAGTCGTGCATGGAGGCAGGGGCATTGAGCCAGATCTTCAGACTAATACAGAATTACTCAGTCCATTCCAGTTGGAGCTACTACGTTTGGGTTTAGTTGGTGAATTTGTTCAGCAATTAGAGCTACCCATAGCTGCCATAATTGATGATGAGCTAATTCAAGTGATGACTAAACGATTTATGGATAATTTTGAACCCACTCGTTTACAGATATGGAATAAGATGATAACATTGACGGATTCGCTAGATTATCTCTTAAATGATAAGAATGTATTGAATGCTAATACAAAGGAGTCTATATTGCAAATTAATGATCATATCACTGAATTGGCTAATGATTACTTAATCGAAAAACATGGAGAAATAGAGATGGTATTAGGTTTGGAATTAATACGGTTTTATAGAGGGAACCAGGCCTGGAAGAGAGCTAGCCTAGCTATTGATCCAGCAGTAATTTCAGGGATACAGCTGTTGAACGAATTGCAAGATTATTATTCAATAGTACAATAAGTTATGGCTGCAAAAGCCGATTTGCATATTCATACCACCTATTCTGATGGAAAAAAAAGCCCTCTAGAGGTTCTTAATTTGGCAGCGTCTAAAGGATTAAAGGCCATTTCATTTACCGATCATGACACTGTAAAGGGCTATTTAAAGGGAGTAGAAGTATTAAAATCGGAACAATTACCAATTGAATTAATATCAGGCGCAGAATTTACGGCTTCCTTTAAAGATAAAGATATTCATTTACTAGGCTATTATTTTGATCCTTATCATAAAGAACTATCGGAGTACTTAACAGCATGTTCGGTACAACGTAGACGCCGAATGAAATCTATGATAGAATGGCTTAATAACAATAATGTTAACGTTAATTTTCAAGAAGTTCTAGCTATATCCAAACAAGCCACTCTAGCTCGACCTCATTTAGCTAGATTATTAGTAGAAAAAAACTATGTAGCCAATCAGCAAGAGGCCTTTCAAAGATACTTGGTTGTAGCTCATGAGGAAACACGCCAGCCCTATTTCTTAGATGCCAGTTCTCTTATAGCATTGGTGAGAAGAGCGGGAGGAGCCATTGTATTGGCACACCCTGGGAAGTTATTTACTCAGCCAGAGCTCGAAGAAATTCGAATGCTAGGTATAGATGGGATTGAATGCATTCATCCTAGTCATACATATCAGCAACATAATTACTTTGTAAGATGGGCTCAAAAATATCTTCTACTTCAAACAGGTGGAAGTGATTATCATGGGCATCTAGATTTTGGTTATACTCCCATCGGTACGGTAACGACTTCCTATAATAACGTTATTAAGATGAAGACAATGATTCAACAAAGAAGAGCTTTGATACCCAATAATTAAATGTAAATCATGAGTAAAAAACCAGGGATTCAAGAGGTTTTAACAAGTATAGAAATTGAAAATGCTACTGTGGGGATTGTTGTTTCAAGGTGGAATTCTATGATTACTGAAGCAATGTTAGAAGGTGCTTTATCTACCTTAAAGGCACATAGTGTAAATAAAGATTCTATTACGATAGTACGTTGTCCAGGGAGTTATGAGATTCCACTTACCGCACAGTGGTTATTGGAAGCTAAACGCTATGATGGTGTTATTGCTCTAGGTGTAGTAATTCGAGGAGGCACTCCACATTTCAAATATGTATGTAATGCAGTAAATCGAGGGGTAATTGATTTAAATCTCCGTTTTTCAACTCCCGTTGCATTTGGCGTACTTACAACTGATAATGTACAACAGGCTTTAGATAGAGTAGGGGATAAAGGAAATAAAGGGTCAGAGGCAGCCCTAGCCCTTTTAGAAATGATAGCAATACGACGAAATCTAAAGTAGCTGTATGATGACAAAATGAATTTATGCAGACGTCTTAAGAAATTGCTTTCAAAAATAGTTGCTTGTTATAGCTTGTTAGAAATAAGCAGTTTAGCCTAAAATATTAGCCCTTTAAGATGAGTATAATTTAGGTGCTTTTTTCTTGAATAAGCATTTTTAAAGCTATAATTTGATAAATTAAAGAAAATCAATAACTACCCCCTTTGAAAGAGCTAAGTCTCACTAAAATTAAACAGACTCAGGAAGACAAGAATCGACAGATAGAGTTAACGGATTCAGGTGTCATACCAGTGCATATTGCTATTATTATGGATGGTAATGGGCGATGGGCTCAAAGTAAAGGTAATATAAGGCTTTTTGGACACAAGATAGGTGTAGATTCTGTTAGAGATATTACTGAGGCGTGTGCTCAGCTCGGTGTTAAATTTCTCACCTTATATGCTTTTTCGACAGAAAACTGGGGTAGACCAAGTGCTGAAGTTCGAGGGTTAATGCGATTGCTAGTATCCTCTCTTAGGAAAGAGGCGGATAATCTGCACCGAAACAACATTCGTTTGGTCACCATTGGCCAGATGGATCGATTCCCTGACGATTGTATTAAAGAATTAGATGAGGCTATATCATTAACAGAGGATAATACAGGATTAGAGCTGTGTCTTGCGCTTAGTTATTCAGGTCGATGGGATATAACTGAGGCTGTGAAAAAAATTGCTAAACACGTAGAGAAAGGTAGATTAGCTCCTAATTTAATTAATGACCAAATGATTGGTGATCATCTTTCAACCGCTAGTATACCAGATCCTGATTTAATTATTAGAACTAGCGGTGAATATCGTATTAGTAATTTCTTATTATGGCAATTGGCTTATTCCGAGTTGTATATATCTGAATTATATTGGCCTGATTTTAGACGTAACGAATTGTATGAAGCTATTCATTCATTTCAAAAAAGAGATCGAAGATTTGGGAAAGTGTACAAAAATAAAAAAGACGAAATAAGTGACTAGTTCGTTACAATAATAGTTATTAGTTTGAAGGATTAAATATTGTTTATCAAGATAATACAGACTCTAAATACTGCATCAATGCATTCGCTAAGGAATGTATTGATGCTTGCTGTATTGGTGCTTTTTAGCAGTATTTCTACTGTTTACGCCCAACAAATACAAATAACAGATCCCACTTTGGAGACTCCCGAAGAGTATCGTATTTCCAATGTTCGAGTTCAGGGTAATCAAAGCACACGCACTCAATTCATTATCAATACCAGTGGATTGGTAGAAGGGAAAGTAATAAATTATCCAGGAGATGATATACCAAATGCTATAAACCGTCTATTTCAAGTTGGCTTATTTTCTGATGTAAAAGTATTTATCGAGAATCAAACCTTAACAAGCCTAGGTATACTCATTCAAGTGGTTGAACAACCTCGAATGCTTGAATATAGGATAGAAGGAGTTAAGAAATCAGAGGCTGATGACTTGGAGGATCTAATTAGTTTAGTTCAAGGTGCAGCAATTACGAATGCAAATCTTGTACAGGCCAAGCGCACCATTATTCGGTTTTTTAAAGAAAAAGGATTATGGGGAACTGAAGTGGTTACTCGAATAGAAGTATCGGAGGAAATAGAAAACCGATCTATCTTATATTTTGACGTTAATAAAGGGAAGAAATTAGAAATTAAGGACATTCAATTTATTGGATTAGATCGGTTCACTGAAAAAGATTTATTGAAGGTAATTAAGCCTATAAAAAAAGATGCTTGGTGGAAATTTTTTTCAAAAAAACTCTACAAACAAGAAGAATTTGATGAGGGCGTGGTTAATCTTATTACCCACTTTCAAGAAGAAGGGCATGTCGACGCTAGAATTGTTTCTGATAGTTTGTGGGTAGATGATTTTGGGAATGCAGAACAAGCACTAATTTTGGCCTTTACCATCTATGAGGGTCCTCAGTATAAAGTCCGAAATATAAGTTGGGACGGTAATACTGTATACACTGATGGCCAATTGACACAGTCTTTAGGTTTTGAAGTGGGGGATATTTTTAATCAAACACTCTACGATGAAAATTTAAACTTCAACAAAACCTCTACAGACATAAATAGTTTATATCAAAATATTGGCTATTTATTTTTTCAGGCCATCCCTACTATCTCTAAAGCTGGTAAAGATTCGTTAGATATTCACTTTGATATTTACGAGGATGAAATTGCGACTATCCGAAAAGTCACCTTTAGTGGGAATACGCAAACCCATGATGACGTAGTTAGAAGGACCTTACGTACAGTGCCCGGCGCCACCTATAGCCGTGAAGCTATTGTTCGTTCGGTTCGTGAACTCAGTACCTTAGGTTTTTTTGATCCGCAAAACATCACCCCTGATGTGCAACCCATTCCCCAAGACAAAGAAGTAGACGTATCCTTTTTGGTGGATGAATCTACTAGTACTTCAAATTTTGAGTTTTCTGGGGGCTATGGTGGACGTGCAATTGGTGCATTAATATCTACTCGTCTAAACTTTAATAACTTTTCGTTACAGAGGGCCTTAGCGGGTGACTTTACACCATTTCCTTCAGGTGACGGACAAAATCTTTCATTGGGTGTTCAGGTGACAGGCACAGGTTTCCAAAGCTATAGTTTTGGATTTGTAGAACCTTGGCTAAATGGAAAGCCTACTTCATTTGGCGTGAATCTTTCCTACAATTTTATTCAGTACCGTGGCTTTTCTGAAAAAAATCGACTCTTTTCGTCTTCAGTGTCTCTTGGAAAGCGATTACGATGGCCCGATGATTACTTTTCTAGCAGAACTGCGCTAGGGTATCAACTGTACGATATTCAAGGAACAACATCCTTTTTATCAGCTGGTACCTCTTCCATTATTTCAGTTAATCAGACCTTTGAACGGAATTCACTGGACAACTTCATATCGCCAAATACAGGATCGAAATTAGGATTGTCCTTTGAGATAGCACCTCCATTACCAGGCCTTTCCGAATACTATAAAATCAAGACAGACTATCAATACCACATTCCTATTGTAGAGAAATTAGTATTGACTAGTCAGGTGAACTTTGGATTTATTGGTTTTTTCACTAAAGACAGGCGGTCTAATTTCCAGCGATTCTTAGTCGGAGGAACACAACTTCAGCAACGGCAAAGCTTTTTATATGATAATATTGACTTACGAGGGTATCCTGGTGGTAATGATGGTAGCATAGCACCAATAATAGATGGACGACAAGTAGGCGGGCGTGTGTACAACAAGTATTCTTTTGAATTACGGTATCCAGCGGTTAGTAATGAGCAACTACAACTAATACCCTATGCTTTTTATGATGCAGCCAATGCATTTAATGAGTTTGCAACTTTTGATCCATTTAATGTCAAGCGCGCAATTGGGTTTGGAACCCGTTTATATCTACCAGTATTAGGACTAGTAGATTTGAGTTATGGATACCGATTAGATAAGATAGAAGGGACTAACACACTTGCAGGAGAATGGGAATTTTTGTTTAATATTGGTGCACCATTTTAGTTTATTTTATGAAAAAAATCTACCTAAGTAATGTACTAATTTCCTGCAGAATTTTACTTTTAATTAGTAGTGCGATAGTCATACTAGATAGTACAGAGATAAGAGCTCAGGATCAAAAGATAGGCTATTTTGAGTCTGATTTAGTCGTTGCACAATTACCCGAATATGCTGGTATCGAACAGCGGTTACAATTATTGAGCAGTGGGTGGCAGCAAGAAGCACAAGAAATGTTAGACAAGGTAAATGCTCTAAAAGAAGACTATCAGGCTAAAGAAATTTTATATACTGAAGAGATTCGCAATCAAAAAAGAGTGGAAATTGAACAAAAGAAAAAACAGCATCAAACTTTTCTCCAGCAAAAGTTTGGCCCTACCGGTGAATATTTTCAGCAACAAAGTGATTTACTAGAGCCAATACAAAGAAAAGTATTTAGTGCTGCACGGACTGTTGCTCTCGAGAAAGGATATGATTATATCTTTGATAGAAGTGGTGATATTTATATGATATATGCTAGGGCTGAATTTGATATTACTGCAGATATCCTGTTCGAGTTAGGAATTGATTTGGATAATTAAAGCACAAATTATGATAGGTAATTAAGTAAAAATTACGGTATTTTTTGATTCATAATTAAAACAACTATGTTCCGAACTTATTTATTTTTCGCGTCAGTCTGGGTTCTTCTGTGTACGGCAGGAGTTCAGGCCCAAGTAAAAATTGGATATATGAATCCAACTGTGATATTAGCGCAGTTAGATGAAGTAGCCGTTGTAGATCAAGTAATCGAGCAACTTGTCCAAGAGAGAGATTCAGAATTAATGTCTAAAGCCAATCAACTTCAAAAAGATTTTGTAGCTTATGAAGAAGCTAGAAGCATGCTTAACGAAGAAGCACGATTAACAAGAGAAAAAGATCTATTAGCTCGAGATCAGCAACTTC
>CESW01010402.1_pt1 | contig 10686 bp, 10 predicted proteins | sample 531171 | NCBI WGS metagenome assembly CESW01 (sample SAMEA2621859, study PRJEB7988) | marine metagenome | biome: marine biome (ENVO:00000447); feature: surface water layer (ENVO:00002042); material: "saline water (ENVO:00002010), including plankton (ENVO:xxxxxxxx)" | depth 5 m
GAATCAGAAGATGAAATATCATTTTGATTATATTTAACACCTCTGTAAGTAAAATTTGATTTATTAGATTTCATAAATTTCAGATTTATATTAAACATATTGTAACGATTTTTCCGGATGCGTTCTCTCCACCCGCGACTATATTTTTAATCCCAGTCCACACGGGAAATTGTTTAAATTTAATAAAAATTTTGCTAATTTGATAAAAAAAAGGTATAAAATTTAATAATATAGTAATTTAATATATCTATAAATTAAAATTTTTGAATAATATGTAAAATATTATTTAACTAATTATAATAAACTTAAAATGTAAATTACTACGTTAGTAGAGCGATTTTATCGATTTCATTTTTTAAAGCAGCTTTTTTATTATAAATTTTTAACTTTATTAATAACATTTACATAAAAAAATGAAAAAAATACTGATACTTTTAACAACATTTAGCCTAACATCCTGTAACCTTAACGAAAGTTTTAAAGGTTTCATTCAAGATGATGATGAAAAATCTGAGATTATTGTTAACCTTGCTGATTCATATTTAGCAGGTAACTTTGATATGGCAAGAGATTATTTTACTCCCGATGGTAAACATTACTTTAATAATTTAGAATTTGACGTTGATGGAATTATTGACGGTTATAACTCTCATTCGTTGATTTTTAAAGATATTAAACATAATGACAGAGAAGTTTACACTGCAACATTTACTGATGGAACTGTAGAGACATTCCATGATTTTGATTGGTCTGCTACATCAATTTTAACAGGTAAAGAATATAGTTATCCATGTCACTGTAGATGGGTGTGGGAAGACGACAAAATTGTAAGCACTACATGCTATGTTGATCCTGCTGCTATCTTTGAAGAAGCAACAATTTATGCTGAAAGTCTTAATTAAAGTTATATAAAGATTAAAATCAAACAGGCTATAATTTTTTTAGCCTTTTATTTTATTAACTAGGTCAAGATCAAACTTATTTTTTTATCGGGATGTGGCGCAGGTCGGTAGCGCACACGCATGGGGTGCGTGGGGTCGCAGGTTCAAATCCTGTCATCCCGACTTCATATGTTTATTGTATATTTATTTTATGGAAATCAACAAGAAACTTATATCAAAGAAGAAACCTTTCTTTCGTATATCAAAAAAATTAAAAGATTTTTTGAAAACTCATGATAGATGGATGGATGATGTTATTTCTTATGATGATTTATTAAGATTTTCTGACTCCATTAATTTATTTGATAAAAAAGATAAAGACACTCTTTGGATAAGACTTATTTTTAATGAAAATGAGAGACAAGAAATTGACAATAATTTAAAAATAATTTATACATTGTTACATTCAGATGGTAACCCATCCTCAATTCCGTATCTTACAATAGACTCTGTAGATTATTGCACATTTGGAAACTCTAAACCGTTTAGAGTGAAAATTAGAAATATTGTAAATGATAATTTTACATATTTCTATGTTAAAAAAACCGATGCATCAAGAGTGTATGGTATTGAATTTGAACATATGCTTTCTCCAAGAAATCTCAATTTTCTAGTTAACCATTCCTCTCTTATAGAAGAACACATCGCAGGTATTCCAGGAGATATTTTTATTAAAGATTATTTACCTAAATGCTCGGAAATACAAAAAGCTCAAATTGCAAAGGAATATGTTAAATTTAATGAAAGATGTATGATCAGATTGCTTGGTGACATGAGATCTTATAACTATGTTGTAATCCCAATTCATGATTTTGATCAAGTTATTTATAAAATTCGTGCCATTGATTTTGATCAACAATCCTATGAAGGTAAATTTTCTGTATATAGACCACAGTTTTTTAAAGAGAATCAACCAATGATGGATTTAGTAAGAGAAAAACTAAAGACAGACTCAATAACTCAGTATAAAATTGAAGAAAGATCAACAATTTCTAGAAGGCTAATTATATCTGATGAAAGAATGAAATTATTAATTGGCATAATGAAAGATGATACTGTGAGCATAAAAGATAATGTTGTTAATTTAAAAAAAGAGATATTTAAATTTACTAACGAGAACTCATTTTTAGAATGTAAATCCATGGGAGATTTGATGGAAAAAACATTAAAATATTTAAAAAGAAACTATCAAAATGTCAGTTTAATTGACTTGATTTAAAAAAAACTTTAATGAGTGATTAAATTATTTTAAATTCGAATTAATTATGAAAAATCTACAAATTTATTTAGTAACAATGTTCATGTACACAAATTTTTCGTGTGCTCAATCTGAAAATCCACCCTTAATTGAATTAGGTGATGAATCTAAAATATATCTTGAAAAGATAGTTGACGGTATTGACATTCCTTGGGGTATATCATTCATTAATGAAAATGAAATTCTAGTTACTGATAAAAAAGGGATAATGTATCATGTGAGTGACAACAAAAAAACCCCTATCAAAGGTGTTCCTGAGGTTGTTTTTAATAAACAAGGCGGTTTACTCGATATTGAAGTTGATAAAAATTTTGAAATTAATAAAAGAATATTTTTCACAACAAGTAATAGCTCATCAAATTCAGTAAAATCGAATACTGCATTATATAGTGCTAATTATGAAGATTTTGAAATCAAAAATATTAAATTGTTATATAAGGCAAGTCCTGATACGAATCTTTCAAGACATTATGGTGGTAAAATACTTTTGGATGAAAAATATGTGTATTTTACAGTTGGAGATAGAGGTGGAAGAGATATATATCCTCAGGATCTTACAAAAGATGGTGGTAAATTATATAGACTACATCTTGATGGAACAGTACCAGAGGATAATCCATTTTACAATATAAAAAATGCAAAAAAAGCTGTATGGAGTTATGGACATAGGAATCCTCAAGGGATTATATTTGGAAATGAACCTGGAGAAATAATTATACATGAACATGGTCCAAGAGGTGGAGATGAAATAAATGTTATTAGTGAAAAAGATAACATGAGAGATGATCTGATTTTATCGAGAAATTATGGTTGGCCAATTGTCTCATATGGTATTAATTATAATGGAACAACTTTTACAGACCTTACATCATTAGAGGGTACAGAATCACCGTTATATTTTTGGACTCCATCTATTGCTCCATCTGGCATGACTATGCTTACCTCAGACATATATGATAGTTGGCGAGGAGATATTTTTGTTGGATCTCTTAGATATCGATATTTAGAGAGAATTCAATTTGTAAAAGGCTATGTATATAAAAGAGAAAAACTATTAGATAAATTTGGAAGAGTAAGAGAAGTTGTTCAAGGACCAGATGGATATCTATATGTTGGAATTGAAGATAAAGGTATTTTTAAAATTGTTCCTTCTAACTTGTAAAAAATGATACTTTAAACTAATGAACAACATTTTTTTAAAACTAAAAGTTTTAATAAAAAAATCTTTTTTTAAATATTTAATTGTCTCTGTTGCTTTTTTAGTCTGGATGACTTTTTTAGATACTAACTCATTATTAATTCATGCAGAATTAAATAGAGAAATAAAAAAACTTAAAAACAAAAGAGATGCTCTGACGGAAGAGATTGTCAAGGACAAATCACTTATAAATAAACTCGATAATATAGATAGTCTTGAACATTATGGTAGAGAAAAATATAACTTGAAAAAAGAAAACGAAGATATATTTATTATTGAGTTTCAATCGAAAAACAAATAAATGATGGGTAAAATAATTTCAATTGCTAATCAAAAAGGTGGCGTTGGGAAGACAACAACTACAGTTAATCTCTCAGCTGCGTTAGGTGTTTTGGAAAAAAAAGTATTACTTATAGATGCTGACCCTCAAGCTAATGCTTCATCTGGATTAGGTTTTGATCCTAACAAAAAAGATCTATCTCTATATCAAGTTTTGTATGGAGCAAAAAATATTTCTGAGGTTATTAAAAAGAGTGAATCACCTAATCTTGATATAATACAGTCTAGTATCGATCTTGTTGGTATTGAAATAGAACTAGTTGATCAAGATGCCAGGGAGCATAGACTTAAGGAAAAAATCATTGAAATAAAAGATAATTATGATTACATAATTATAGATTGTGCACCATCACTTGGTCTTATTACTCTTAATGCACTTACAAGCTCTGACTCAGTATTAATTCCTATTCAGTGCGAATATTTTGCTCTAGAGGGACTTGGTAAATTATTAAATACAATTAAAAGTATTCAAAAGGTACATAATGAAGACTTAGAAATTGAAGGAATACTACTCACAATGTTTGACACAAGACTGAGACTCTCAAACCAAGTTGTTGAGGAGGTTAGAAAACATTTTGGAGAAATTGTATTCGATACTATTATTCAAAGAAACATTAAATTAGGTGAAGCTCCTGGATTTGGAAAAGATATTATTACTTATGATGTCACATCAAAAGGAACAAAAAATTATCTTTCTTTAGCCGACGAAATTTTAAATAAAAATTAATGTCTGAAAAAAAAGAAAAAAAAGTACTTGGAAGAGGTCTTGATGCACTACTAGGTGATTCTAATGTTAGTGATATATCAAATGATAGAAAAAAAAATATAAATAGCTTGCAATTATCATTAGATAAGATTCAAGTTAATCCAAATCAACCAAGAACTAATTTTGATACTAATGAAATTGAGAATCTTGTTATTTCAATTAAAGAAATTGGAATAATACAGCCAATTACAGTCAGAAGAATCAATGATAATAAGTATGAAATTATTTCTGGAGAAAGGAGATTTCGTGCTTCAAAAATAGCTAATTTAAAATCAATTCCTTGCTATATAAAACCTATAGACAATGAAACTGATTTGTTAAAAATGTCATTAGTAGAAAATATTCAGAGAGTTGATCTTGATCCAATAGAAATTGCACTAACATATGAAAGACTGATTAGTGAGTACGATTTAAATGCTGTTAGTATATCAAGGCTTGTAGGTAAAGATAGGTCAACAATAACAAATTATATACGACTTCTAAAACTTGATCCAATTATTCAATCAGGAATAAGAGATGGTTTCTTAAGTATGGCTCACGGCAGAGCTCTTATAAATATTTATGATAAAAAATTACAAATTGAAATATATAAACAAATAATATCATTAAAATTATCTGTAAGACAAACTGAAAATATTGTAAGAAGAAATAATTTAATTAAATCAAATAATTCAATAACAGATGTATCAAAAATTTACATTGATGCTACGAACAAATTTGAGAAGATTTTTAATTCAAAAGTAATCTTAAAAGAAAATACTAAAGGCAAAGTTACTCTATCTACCAGTTTTGAAAGTATTAATGTTTTGTACTCAATTTTAAAAAAAATATCAAATTGAGAAAATTAATTTATTTGCTAATCTATTTTTATTCTCTAAATTTAAGTGCTCAAAATGTAACGGATTCAACTTTTATTAGTCCAAAAAAATTAAAATTAATTAATGACCCACTTACTCCCTCAAAAGCTGCTTTTTACTCAGCTGTAATTCCTGGCCTAGGTCAAATATATACTAGAAGATATTGGATGATTCCTATAATTTATGGAGGTTTGGGTGCTTCTGCATATTACTATAATTACAATAACAAAGAGATGAAAAAATATAGAACTGCATATAAAAGAAGACTTGCTGGATATTTTGATGACGAGTATACCGAAATAATCCCTGAAAATGAGAAATTACTTGAAGGAATGAAGTTTCATAGAAGGTATAAAGACTTCTCATTTATGTTTCTAGTTGGTACCTATGTATTAAACATCATTGACGCAAATGTAGGAGCACATTTAATTCAATTTAATGTTAATGAGGATCTTTCATTTGAGCCATATATTGAAAATAATTATTTTGATTTCTCTCAAAGTGCAGGAATTAAATTTAAAATTGATTTAGATTAGTATGAACATGACTGAATGGATACTCTTTTTTCTATCTTACAACCTGGTAATATATGGTGGTTCTCAAAAACTTTTTAAACTAGCAAGAATTCCTGGCTGGAAGTCTATAGTTCCTATTTATAATATTATAAAACATCTTGAGATAATAAATAGACCTAAATGGTGGATTATTTTAGTATTTATACCAGTAATAAATCTTTTAATGATTCCAGTTATTTGGATAGAGTTTGTTAAAAGATTTAATCACAATTCAAAACTTGATAGAGTTTTAACCATATTAACTTTGGGGCTTTATGTCTATTATATTAGTTACATAAGTAAAAAAACAAAATATTTGGATGACATCTCATTCTCAAATTTTGAGAAATCTGTTGGATCACTCGTATTTGCTGTCGTAATTGCAACTATTGTTCATAATTATTTTCTTCAACCATTTGTAATACCAACCGGTTCACTTGAAAAAACATTGAGAGTTGGTGACTTTCTATTAGTTAGCAAGTTTCATTATGGAGCAAGAATACCATCAACTGTTATTTCTTTTCCTATGGTTCACGATACTATACCAATATTGAAAACCAGATCTTATCTGAAAAGTCCTCAGCTTCCATATATCAGAATACCGGGGTTTCAAGAAATAAAAAATAATGATATTGTAGTATTTAATTGGCCAGCAGATACAGTTAGAAAGTTTTTTGTAAAAGAAAAAGGGGTAATCAAACCAAGAGATAAAAAGTCTAATTATGTTAAAAGAGCAATTGGTGTTCCAGGAGACTCTTTAGAAATTAAAGATGGAGTGGTATATTTAAATGGAGAGGAAAATAAATTACCCGAAAGGGCTCAACCATTATATAAATTTAAAATTAACTCAAAAGGAGGAATTTCTTCAAACAAGCTCAAAAATCTTAAAATTGATGGATTTATTAGAAAATTTGTAATTAGAAATTTATCTCAGGAATCATTTAATATTTTAAACGATAATATTTTGAGTATTTCGAATACTAATGAAAATGAATATCTTATTTATACTAATGATGAGGGAATACCAATTAACAAAGTAAGAGAGCTAAGCCTAGATATCAGAGAAATAATAGATAATGAAAAAGAATTAAGCCTGACTTTTGATGATGCAAACAAAATTAGAAATTCTAACGAATTTGATACTATATTTAGATTAGTGGATAAATTAAACGTTAACAATTCAATATTCTTTCCTGGTAATAGAAGATTTAATTGGAATAATGATCAATTAGGTCCAATATATATTCCTAAGGCTGGTGATAAAATTAAGTTGAATATTGGAAATTTACCCATTTATAAGAAAGTAATTAAAGATTACGAGAATAATAAAATTTATATAAATGATAATAAAATTTATATAAATGATAAAATATCAAATGAATACATTTTTAAACAAGATTATTATTGGATGATGGGAGATAATCGTTATAACTCTGAAGATTCGAGAGTATGGGGCTTTGTCCCTTTTGATCATGTATTAGGCAAACCTGTTTTTATTTGGATGAGTATTGATGGCCTTTTTAACGGATTAAGTAATTGGAAATTTAGATGGGATAGAGTTTTCACGACAATTGGCCTTGATGGTGAATCAAAATCATATCTTCCACATTTTTTATTTATCATAGTTGCCTGGCAAGTCTTTGTCATTATTAAAAGAAGTAGAAAAAAAGTTTAATTTTTATTGGAATTTTTAAAGAGAAACTCCTTTTCTTTTTTTGATAAGCTTTCATATCCAGATCTACTTATTTTATCAAGTATTTTATCAATTTCATTTTGATTATCAATTTTATGGTTAGATTTCATTTTAAATTTATTTAAGCTGTTCAATAAAATATTTAGAGCTGAATTTGTCTTATTGAAATTTTTTGCATAGTAAAATCCATATATAGCTCCTCCCAAATGTGCTATATTGCCACCTGCGTTATTAAATGGAATCTGTATTAGACTTAAAATAACATAAAACAACCCCAGGTTCCTTAACTTAACATTAAAAAAAATAAGATTAATACTTGTATTTGGATAATATGAGCATACAAATATAAGAAGTGAATAGACAGCCGCTGATGAACCAATTAAAGGAGAAAAAGAATTTTCAAAAGCTGGAAAAATATTATAACTAAAAATAAATAATAAGCCACCAGAAACAGCGCCATAAAAGTATATTTCAAGAAACTTTTTATTATTTAAAAATGATAGGAAATAATCTGATACTAAATATAAAATTAACATATTCCAAAAAATATGGAAGAAATCTAAATGAAAGAATGAATAACTTATAATAGTCCAAGGACTCATTATAATTTGGTCAAAATTTGGATGAAGATCAAAATATTTAATAACATTAATTTGTTTTAAATTAAATAAGAATAAGAAGGTGTTAGATACAAGGGGAAGTAAAAAAATTATAATATTTATTATAATGATTTTCTTAAAAGTGGGCTGATTAATAAAGTATTTATAACCTAATTCCATCTTTTATTATTAAACTGATTTTTTTTCCAATACCACATCATAACAAATCCTGTAATTGCACCACCTATGTGAGCAAAGTGAGCGATGGGTCCTACCGAGTATGATGTAAAACCAAAAAATAAATCAAATAAAATTAAAAGAGGTACTAACAATTTTGCTTTTACAGGAATTGGAGGAAATAATAGCATAAGTTGTACATTAGGGAAAAGCATTGCGAATCCTACTAAAATTCCATATAATGCACCAGATGCTCCAACCATTACTGCTTTAAATGATTGGATACTTGAATATAGTTTTTCCTCACCAACAGATTGAATTATTGAGGTATTTAGTCTGCCAGTTTCATAAAAAGTATTTATATCGAATTCATCAAGACCATTATCTAACAAAATTTGAGTGACTGAAATTACATTATAGTGGTATACTATCGTTTGAATTAGAACAGCCCCTAAACCAGCAGATAAATAATAAAATATAAATTTCTGCTTACCCCACATTTGTTCTAAAGGAGTACCAAACATCCATAGACCAAACATATTAAAGAGTATATGAGTAGTATCTCCATGCATAAACATATGAGTTATTGGCTGCCAAAGAATAAAGTCAGGATTTTTTGGATAGTGCATAGCAAATAAGTCATACATAAAATCACCAAAGACTATGGAGGCAATAAAAAATATTACATTGATTATAATTAAATGTTTTACAATTTCACTAACTCTGTTCATTAAAATATATTTTCAATATCGTTTTTACTTAATGTAATAAATATTTGTTTATTGTCGGGAGACAAATTAGGTTCTTTACAAGAGAAGAGTTGGTTTACCAAAAACTCTTGTTCAGATAAGTTTAATTTATGACCGGTTTTAATTGAAAAGCTTTTTGAAAGTGCTTTTGCAAAAAAATCAGAATTGCTAAGACTTTTTTTACTATCAAAATCACTTTCAGAATTTAAAAAATTATCAATTATTTCTTCAATTGAATCATTTTTAAATTGATCTGGTACAGAAGATATTTTTAATAAAGTTTTTTCTAATTCATATATGAATCCTAGAGATTTAAATTCTGAATCAATCATATTAAACATTGACAATTGTCTTTTTGTCAAATCTATCTCAACTGGAAAAACTAATTTTTGAGAATTAGATTTTTGAAATATAGATTTTAAAAAGCTCTCATATAAAATTCTTTGATGAGCTAAATTTTGATTAATTATAATTAAAGATGAGGTAGTTGCACTTACAATAAACTTATTAAATATTTGAAAAATTTTAATGAAATCTTTACTTGCAAACTCTTGATCTGATTCAATCTTATCTTTAGATTTCTTAAAAAATAAATTTTCAAACTCTAAGTCATTTGCAATATGAAAAGGATTAAATTCAGAATTAACCTCTATGCTAGGAACTTTTGAAATAGACTTAACATTATTGTATGAAACATCCATAGATGGGTCTTTTTCAAAATCTAAAACAGGGATTACTTGATATATTCCAAGACAATGCTTAACTGCTGAATTAATAATAGAGTATAAATGTTGATCATCATCAAATTTTACTTCAGTTTTATTAGGATGTACATTAACATCAATTTTATTAGGGTTAATGTCAATGAACAAGAAATAACCAGGGTAATATCCATCTCTTATAAGTCCTTCATAAGAAGAGAAAATAGAATGATTGATAAATTGACTTTTAACAGACCTATTGTTAACAAAGATAAATTGATTTGATCTAGATTTTTTTGCAAATGCAGGTTTAAGTATAAATCCATTTAAATTTGCTATTTGAGTATTTTCATTTACAGGAACTAAGTTTTCGCGAATCTTTTCTCCAAAAATTGATATAATTCTTTTCTTCAGTGACTCTTTTTTTAAATAAAAGATTTCTTCATCATTATTAATAAATGTGAACTCTATTTTATTATGAGATAACGCTATGTTATTAAACACATTAATAATATGCTTTAATTCAACAAAGTCAGACTTTAAAAAATTTCTTCGTGCTGGGATGTTATAAAAAAGATTTTGAACTTTCATAGAAGTACCTTTATTTCCAATTATTTCTTTTTCAGAAATAATTTTACCACCATTAATTTCAATAAAATAACCATCATTTTCATTTAATTTTGAAGAAGACATTTCGATCATTGAAACGGATGCTATAGCAGCTAAAGCTTCACCTCTGAATCCCATTGAATTAATAGAGAATATATCGTCGATTTTATTGATTTTTGAGGTAGCATGCTTAACAAAGGATTTATGCATATCATTTCTTGACATACCTTGACCATCATCAATAA
>CESW01094306.1_pt1 | contig 10683 bp, 9 predicted proteins | sample 531171 | NCBI WGS metagenome assembly CESW01 (sample SAMEA2621859, study PRJEB7988) | marine metagenome | biome: marine biome (ENVO:00000447); feature: surface water layer (ENVO:00002042); material: "saline water (ENVO:00002010), including plankton (ENVO:xxxxxxxx)" | depth 5 m
TTTAGCAATGATTGGGCTTGCAACATTAAAATTAAGATAATGTTCACCAACACTCTCTCAAATAAAAGAATACTTATATATGGCTTGGGTCTTTCAGGATATTCATGCCTTCATTACCTCTATAAAAAAAATAATGTTAAAGTTTATGATGATAATAATTCATTAAAAAATAAAAAAATTAAAAATTTATTTTTAACAAAAAATAAAATTGTTAAATCTAAATTTGATTTTATCATAATAAGCCCAGGAATAGATATTCAAAAATGCAAACTTAGTTCATATCTAATAAATAATCAGAAAAAAATAATCACAGAATTAGATATTTTTTATCTATCTTATCCAGACAATAAGAAAATAACAATCACTGGGACAAATGGCAAATCCACGACTTGTCAAATGTTATATAATATTTTTAAATTAAATAAATACGATGTAAGACTTGTAGGCAATATTGGAAGATCTCCTTTAGGAGAAAAAAAAATTAAAAAACAAACTATTTTCATAATTGAGGCGTCTTCCTACCAAATATCTTATAGTAAATATTTTAAAACAGACTATGCTGCCATTTTAAATTTAAATATAGATCATCTGGAGAGACATAAAGATCTCAATAAATATGCCCAAGCCAAAATTAAATTATTATATGGTCAAGAAAAGAATAAAATATCTTTTGTAGAAAAAGACAATTCAATAATAAATAGAAACATATTAGAAAAAAAAATTAAATCTAAAATAATTAAAATAACCTATAACAAGAATAATTTTTTTAAAAAAAAAATTAATAACTATTATCTGTTGGATAAAAATAATTTAAATAATATACATTTCATTTATAAAATATCTAAAATATTTAAAATCTCTAATAACATTATCTTTAAGTCCCTAAATTTATTTAAAGGATTGAAATTTAGAAAACAAATAATTTATGATAAATCAAATTTAAAGATAATTAATGACTCTAAATCTACTAGCTTTTCCTCAACGAGTGGTCTCTTATCGTCATATACTAATATTTATTGGATTGTTGGCGGTGAATTCAAAAAGGGTGATAAATTTATTTTAGAAAAAAAATTTTACAAAAATATAAAGGCTTACGTTATTGGTCTGAACAAACATTATTTTACAAATCAATTTAAAAATAAAATAAATTTTAAATATCTAAAACATTTAAAAAATGCAATTCTTGAGATAAAAAAAGACCTAAAAAAAGATGAAAAGAAAAAAATAGTTTTATTTAGCCCAGCAGCAGCTTCATTTGATCAATTTAGCGACTTTGAACATCGAGGTAATTATTTCAATTTATTAATCAAAAAAATCGGTTTATATGGATAGTAGAAATATTTATGATGGTTTTATTTATGATTGGTGGAAAAACTTAGATAAAATTGTCCTCTTTCTAATACTATCATTAGTTATTTTAGGTATATTTTTCTCACTAGTATCAACATCTTTAATTGCATCCTCAAAATTAGGCACTAATAGCTATTATTTTTTTTTAAGACACTCAATTTATGTTGTTTTAGGCTTATCTTTAATTATAATTTTTTCAGCTATTAAGGAAGATGATGTTTACAAAATAGCAATATTATTATTCATTATTTTCTTTGTATCTTTAATGCTAATTCCATTCTATGGGGTAGAGGTAAAAGGCTCAAAAAGATGGTTAGATTTTACAATATTGCCAAGATTTCAGCCAGTTGAGTTTTTAAAACCTTTTTTAGTAGTATTTCTGTCATTGGTGATTGGATCTAGATTCACTTCAAATAATTACTTTAAATTTTTATTAAGTACTTTGATAGTCACACCTGTTTTGTTATTGTTAGTTCTTCAACCAGATATAGGGCAAACTATATTGATTTCATCCGTTTGGTTAAGTCTTGTATTTGTTTCTGGTGTAAACCTATATTTTCTTTGTTTTTTATTGATACTATCTATTTCAATTGTTGGATATATGATACTTTATTTACCAAAGTTCACTTATATAAAATTAAGGGTTACCTCGTTTTTTGATTTTACATCAAAAGGTAATTATCAATCACAAAAGGCCAATGATGCAATAGTTGATGGTGGTTTTTTTGGTAAAGGAATAGGGGAAGGGACACTTAACACGAGAGTTCCAGAAGCTCATACTGATTATGTAATTTCTGTAATAGCTGAGGAATTCGGAGTTTTGCTTATATTATTAATTTTATTAATTTTTTTACTTCTTGTATTTAGAGTATTAAAAAAAATTCCATCAGAAAAAAATAACTGTAATAAGCTTATTTTAATTGGTTCGATATTATTAATTATTTTTCAAGTATTAATTCATATAGGTGTAAATATTAGATTACTACCAACAACAGGCATGACTTTACCTTTCCTAAGTTATGGTGGATCATCAATGTTAAGTTCTTCAATTCTCGCGGGACTGATATTAAATTTTACAAGGAGAAGGATATAGTTTAATGCATAAGATAATCATTAGCACTGGAGGGACAGGAGGACATGTGATCCCAGCGCAAATATTATATGATTATTTGTCTGATAAAAATGAGGTTACCATAACAAGTGATAAAAGAGGAGTAAACTATCTTGATAAAAAAAAGTATAAAGCAAAACAGATTTACGTACCAAAAAAAAGTCAAAATTTATTGACTTTTATCCCGTTCTTATTTTCTTTTATTCTATCTACTATTATCTCTTACTTATTTTTGAAAAAAAAAAAAATCAATATATTAATTTCCACCGGCGGTTACATGTCAGTACCTATTTGTTTGGCCGCCAAGTTTTTAAATCTAAAAATTTTTTTATTCGAACCAAACCTAGTCTTGGGTAGGGCAAACCAATTTTTGTTAAATTACTGTGAAAAAATATTTACATATAGCAAAAAAATAAAAAATTTACCTTATAATATGAATCACAAAAATTTTGTTATTCAACCTTTAATAAGAAAGGAAATTTTTTTTTCAAAAAATAAACTTAAAAAAAAATCAAAAAACTTATCCTTGTTGATAATTGGTGGTAGCCAAAGCGCGAGAAAATTTGATAGTTTATTTAATGAAGATTTAATTAAATTGTCCAGAAAAATAAAAATTAAAATTTTTCATCAAACAAGCAAACAAAATTTAAAAAGATTAAAACAATTTTATCTTCAAAAAAATATAAATTTTGAAGTTTTTTATTATTCAAATAATTTACATAAAATTATTAAAGAATGTGATTTTGTAATAACAAGATCGGGCGCATCTACTATCAATGAATTGGTATTTTTAGAGACACCTTTTTTAGCAATTCCTTATCCCTTTGCTGTAGATGATCATCAATTTTATAATGCAAAATATTATATAGAAAAAAACTTAGGTTGGTTAATTAGAGAAAATGAGATTACAGAGAATTTTTTATATAAATTTATTATGAATTTGATTAAAAATAAAAAATTGTTGTTACAAAAAAAAAAAAATATGCATGAGTTTCAAAAAAAATATAATTGGTATTATAATTCAAAAAAATTCAAAAATTTAATTTTAAAATGAACATTAATTTAGCTAAATCTGAAATCATACATTTTGTTGGAATAGGTGGAATAGGAATGAGTGGTTTAGCATTAGTCATGAAAGGCTTAGGTTTTAAAATACAAGGCAGTGATAAATCACTTAATAAAAACGTAGAAAGACTTAAAAAAAATAATATTAAGTTTTTTTTAGGACATGCATCGTCAAATATTAAAAAAGCAACAATATTGGTAATTTCTTCGGCAATCAAAAATAACAATATAGAAATTAAGCAGGCAAAAAGAAAACATTTACCTGTCTATAAAAGAGGAGATATGTTGGCACACATAACTTCATTAAAAAAAAATATAGTAGTATCAGGATCTCACGGCAAAACTACGACTACGTCTTTGATCGCCTCTATTTTCGCTAAAGCAAAATTAGATCCTACTATAATAAATGGTGGGGTAATTAACTCTTTTGAAAACTCTGCCAAACTTGGAAAAAGCGATTGGAGTATTTTAGAGTCAGACGAGTCGGATGGAAGTTTTGTTAAAGTGCCATCAACATACGCTGTAGTGACAAATATCGATAGAGAGCATATGGATTACTACAAGTCTATTGATGATTTAAAAAAACATTTTGTAAAATTTATGTTAAAAGTTCCGTCTTTTGGTAAAACCTTTGTTTGTGTAGATGATAAAAATAATAGAGATGTTTGCAAAAAAAGCAAAATTAAAAACATACTTACCTATGGATTAAACAAAAAATCAAATTTTAAGATTAAGAATATTATATTTCAAAAAAATAAATCATTTTTTGACGTTGAAATGAATTTGCCTAATAAAAAAAAATCTACTTTGAAAAAATTTCAAATACCTTTGATAGGAGTTCATAATATAAAAAATGCAACAGCCGCCATAGCTGTTTCATATTTTATTGGTATTTCCTCTAAAATTTTGAGAGATAGTTTAAAAAATTTCAAAGGAGTAGAGAGAAGATTCAATAAAATATTTAATTATAATGGTGCAGATATTTATGATGATTATGCTCACCACCCAACAGAAATAAAAGAAGTAATTAAAGGTATAAAAAAAAGTTATAAAGAAAAAAAAATAATATGTATATTTCAACCACACAGAATTTCTAGATTAAACGACTTAAAAAAAGAATTTTGCTCCTCATTTAAAAAAGCAAAGTCAGTTATATTGTGTCCTATTTATAAAGCAGGTGAAAATTTAAAATTAAATCTAGATTATTATAAATTTGCTGATCAAATTACTAAAAAATCTAAAGTTCAGGTTTTTCTTGTTAATAATCAGAATGATTTAGCTAATTTTTTAAAACATCATTTAAAATCTGAAAATATTGTTATTGGCATGGGGGCAGGATCCATATCAAATTGGATTAAAGAATTACCTAGATTGATGAAAAAATAATGAATAAAGATTTATATAGATTAGAAAAAAACATAAAAGGTAAAATAAAATATGACTATAGCGTAAAAAATCACACTTGGCTAAATATTGGCGGAAATGCAAAAATTTTTTTTGTACCAGAAACATTGGCAGAACTAAAAGATTTTCTATTATGCATGAAAAAAGAAAATCAAAATTTTTTTGTCATAGGCGCAGGCTCGAATTTATTAGTTTCAGAAAATATTCAAAAACGTATTTTTATTAAACTAGGCAAAAATTTTAATAAAATATCTTTAACTAAAGATGATATTATCATTGCCGGTTGCTCAATTATTGATAAAAATGTTTCAGATTTTGCATGTAATAACAATTTAGGTGGACTTGAGTTTTTGTCATGCATTCCTGGATCTATAGGTGGCGGCATCAGAATGAATTCAGGATGCTTTGGTACTGAATTTAAAGATGTACTTCTCTCAGTTCAGGTAATGGACTTCGATGGTAGAGTTTTTACTATTAATTCGAAGGATATAAAATTTGATTATAGAAAAACTAACTTACCTAAAAACCTTATTTTTTTAAGCGCTTCTTTTAAATCAAAAAAAGGTGATAGAAAAAAAATAGAAGAAGATATTTTTAGATTAAAAGAAAGAAAAAAAATTTCACAGCATTTAAGGGTTAAAACAGGAGGAAGCACTTTCAAAAATCCAAAAAATCAATCTCAAAAAAAAGCATGGGAGCTTATTAAGGAAAACGTAAATTGCAAAATTAGTTTTGGGGATGCAAGCATATCATATAAGCACAATAATTTTTTCATTAACTCCAAAAACGCGACATATGAAAATATGCACAATTTAATTAGTTACGTTAGAAAAACAGTAAAAGAAAAAACTGGAATTAACTTAGAGTTGGAATTGGAGATTGTTAATTAATATGAAAAAAAAAATCTTGGTTTTAGGAGGTGGGTACTCTAAAGAACGATTAATAAGTCTTAAAACTGCAAAAGCGGTTATAAAATCTTTAAAAGGTTTATATAGATTAAAGTTTTGTGATCCCTGTCATAACTTTTTAAAAACAGTCGAATATTTTAAACCAGATGTAATTTTTAATGCTCTTCATGGTAGATTTGGCGAAGATGGTTACATTCAAACCGTATTAGAAACTCTAAACATAAAATACACCCATTCAGGAGTAATTTCTTCTATGTCAGCAATGGATAAGGAAATATCAAAAAAAATTTTTATTAAAAATGCAATATTAACCCCTAAATACATCAAGATTAGAAATAATAATAAAAAAATTAATTTTAAAATTATTAAGAAATATTTAAATTATCCAGTAGTAATCAAACCAATTAATGAAGGGTCTAGCTTAGATGTATTTATATGTGATAATAAATTATCATTAACAAGAAAAGTAAAAAATATGCAAAATTATAAAGAATTTATCATTGAAGAATTTATTCCTGGCCGAGAAATACAAGTTGCAATAATGGGAAATAAAAAATTAGGAGTTATAGAACTTAAACCTAAAAGAAAATTCTATGATTATAAAGCAAAGTATGACATCAATGCAAAAACTGAGCATATAATCCCTGTAAAATTAAACAAAATAAATTTTGATAAGGTAAATAATATTGCTTTAAAAGCGCACAAGTTATTGAATTGTAGAGGCATAACTAGATCTGATTTTAAGTTCTACAAAAACAAGTTTTATTTATTAGAGCTAAATACCCAACCAGGTATGACTAACCTTTCATTAGTTCCAGAAATTGCTGCTCACAGGGATATAGATTTTAGATCCCTGATTAATTGGATGATAAAAGATGCCTCTAAAAAAAGGTAAAAAATTAAATTTAATTTTATATATTTCGTTAATATTAATATTATCTTCAATAAGTAATTATAATTATAAAAATATATTTATAATTAAATATATAAAAGTTAATGGTTTCTCAGATGAAAAAAATAAAATCGTTAAAGACGAATTTAAGATTATATATGGTGATAATATTATTTTTTTAGATAAAAAAAATTTTAAAAAAATGATTGATAGAAATGATATAAAAGAATTAATTGTTAAAAAAATTTATCCAAATAAAATATTAGTCAATTTTATTCCTGCAAAACCGATTTGTATTATTGAAAATAAAAATAATAAAATTGTTTTGGGGGATAATGGAAAAATATTAGATATTAAAATTAATGAAAATAATTTCCCAATTATTAGAGGCTCTGAAAATATTAGTGATATTTTTGAGGTAGTAAATTTACTTAACTCATCGAAACTTAATTATAATAATATCGAAAATATTTTTTTTTTTCAAAGTGGACGATTTGATATTAAACTAAAAAATGAATTACTCATACGATTCCCAATAAATTATACAAAAGAAATAATTAATTATGGAAGTGATTTGTTAAACAACGAGAAATTTGTTAATTCCAAAATTATAGATTTGAGGATTAATAATAGAATAATTAAATATGAGTAATTCAGATTATGAAGATTTTTACTTTGGGATTTCTGACAACAAAATTTATATATGTTTTTTTGAATATGGAAAAAAATATTTTAAAAAATCTATAAACTTTGAAATTCCAGATACATTAAATAACAATTTGAATTTTAAAGTAATTTCAAATTTACTAAAAGATAATATTAGAAAATTTGAGAAAAGTTTAGGCTTATTTTTGACTAAAGGAAACATATCAATTCAATCTAAAACTTATCAAAGTATTTTATTTAGCATTAAAAATATTTTCGACGAGAAAAAACTTGATGAAAAAGTTATAGCTGATTTAGTTAAGATCGGAACTCAATATTTTATTAATTTTGAAAACAGATTATCTATAATCCATATTATAATAAATAAATACATAATTGACGGTAAAAATTACGATAACATGCCCCGTAATATAAAATTCAAAAAGATTATTCTAGAAATGGAACTAATATGCTTAGACAAAAACTTAATAAATAAAGTAAGTAATCTATTCAAAGAATGTAAAATTGAAATTAATAAGATAGTATCCTTTGAATATGCGAAAAATTTTTTGGACGATGAAAATGACGAGACTATGTGTATGTCTGCAAAAAAAGTTTTGAATGGAGTTAATAAATCTGAGATAAAAATAGAAGAGGTTAATCAAAGTAAAAGTACAGTTTTTGACAGAATATTTAACTTTTTTGACTAATTATCTGTATTGTTTTGTAACAATACTTGTTTTTGCATCTAAATTCACAGCATTTATAAGAATTAAGTGTCAGTATTAAATCAAAAAACAATTAAAAATTTTCTAAAATTTACTGGGATAGGTTTACATTCTGGTAAGAATGTTACCATGAAGCTGTACCCAGCCCCTCCTAACACTGGAATAATTTTTAAAAGGTCAGATTTAAAAAAAAATAATTTTATTTATCCAAATGTATTTAACGTTTCAAGTGCTTCATACTGCACTAAAATTACCAATGAAAATGGCATAAGTGTTTCCACAGTAGAACATTTAATGGCTGCTCTATGCGGATTAGGTATTGACAATTTGTTAATTGATCTAAATTCAGAGGAACTTCCAATAATGGATGGTTCTGCAAAAAATTTTGTAAAAAATATTCAAAATGTAGGTTTTGAAGTCAGCGATCAACCAATAAGAATTATAAAAATTAATAAAAAAATTGTTTATTCAGATGGAGAAAAATTCATTAGTTTTGAACCAAACAAGATAAGTTTAGAAATTGACTTTGAAATAAAATTTAAACAAAATTCTATATTAAATCAGAGAAACATTAAGAATATATATATGGACGATTTAAATGACATTTATGAGTCAAGAACATTTTGTTTATACGAAGATGTAGAAAAGTTAAAAAAAATGGGACTAGCTCAAGGAGGCAGTTTAGATAATGCAATAGTTTTAAAAGGTAATGAAATTTTAAATTCAGAAAAATTAAGAAATGAAAAAGAATTTGTAAATCATAAAATTCTAGATTGTTTAGGTGATGTATACCTAGCAGGCTATAAAATGGTAGGAAAGATTACCTCAAGCCAAGGTGGTCATAATGTTACAAATCTAGGGTTGAGAGATTTATTAAGCAATAATGAGAATTTTTCAATAATTGAGTTAAAAGAAAAAAATATACCTCATTCATTTTTAGTAAAAAATCCTTTAAAAACTTCAGCATAAATATTTAAGCTTTAAGGTTTATCTGTTAATAATTTAAAAATGAAATTTTTAAATAAAATTGTTTTATTATTAATAATTTTAATATCAATATCCTGCACAAAGGATGAAAAAGTTTCAATTGTAAAAGAAAAAAATATAGAAACGCAAATGATAGAAGCCTTTAAAGAAGGTTACCAAGAATTAGAAAATGGAGATGTATTATTTGCTGCAAAAAAATTTAATGAAGCTGAACTTCTATATCCGCAGTCTAAGTGGGCTCCAAGAGCAGCACTTATGGCTGCATATTCTTATTACTCACAAGACTATTATTATGATGCAGAATATGAGCTTAATAGGTTTTTAAAAGTTTACCCTTACGAAAAAAACGTTCCATATGCTCATTATTTGTTAGGAATGGTTTATTATGAAAAAATTGTTGATGAAAAAAAAGACTTAGAACCATTGGTAATGGCCGAGAAAAAATTTAAATTTATAGAAAAGAATTATCCGAATACTGATTTTGCTTTAGATGCATCATTCAAATTAGATCTAATACAAGATTATCTTGCATCTAAAGAAATGTATATAGGTGTTTATTATATAAAGAAAAAAAAATGGGTTGCAGCGATCAATAGATTTAAAACTGTAGTCGAAAAATATGATCAGACTTCTTTTATCGATGAAGCTCTTCACAGGTTAGTTGAGCTACATTATAAGTTGGGCTTGATAGAAGAGTCCCAAAAATATGCCTCATTATTAGGATACAATTATCAATCGAGTGAATGGTATTCAAAAAGTTATAAAATTTTTAATGAGAACTATAAGTCCAAGCTAGAAATAAAAAAAGAAAAAGAAGGAATTTTGCAAAAATTTAAAAAACTTCTTTATTGATTAAATGAAAAGTTTGTTATCCAAAGAATATAAAAAGAAATTAGCTTTATTAGAAAAATATAATAAACATTACTATCAAAATCAAAAACCCTTAGTTTCTGATAAAATATATGATGAGCTTAAAAATCAAATTTTGGGAATAGAAAAAAAATATGGATTTTCCAATTTAAAATCGCCTAGTGTCAAAGTTGGGTATAAGCCGTCAAAAAAATTTGATAAGTATAAACATAAAGTAAAAATGTTATCACTATCGAATGCATTTAATCAGGAGGATTTGATTAATTTTCAAAAAAAAAATATTAATTTTCTAGCCTTAGATAAAAATTATGAATTTGAATATAGTGCTGAGCCAAAAATAGATGGTATTTCTGCCTCACTGAATTACAAGAACGGGAAATTAATAAGAGGTCTGTCAAGAGGTGATGGTGAGGAAGGTGAAGATATAACTGAAAATTTAAAAACAATAAGAGATATTCCATTAAATATTACTCACCCAGATTTTCCTGAAGAAATTGATATAAGAGGCGAGGTTTTCATAGAAAATAATGATTTTAAAAAGATAGAAAAAAATTTTGCGAATCCAAGAAATGCAGCCTCAGGATCCTTGAGGCAAAAAGATCCAGAGAAAACAAAATTAATACCATTAAAATTTATTGCTTACACCTTTGGTTTTACTTCAGATATGAAATCAAATAAACAAAGTGATTTTATAAAAGATTTAGATAAATGGAATTTTAAAAC
>CESW01066961.1_pt1 | contig 10681 bp, 10 predicted proteins | sample 531171 | NCBI WGS metagenome assembly CESW01 (sample SAMEA2621859, study PRJEB7988) | marine metagenome | biome: marine biome (ENVO:00000447); feature: surface water layer (ENVO:00002042); material: "saline water (ENVO:00002010), including plankton (ENVO:xxxxxxxx)" | depth 5 m
TTTTTCATAAATTATCTTTTTTTATAAATTATCCAAGGTGAAAGATCTTTATATAAAGAGTAATTATCTTTTATAAATTTATCAGCTTTTGGTGCATTGTATCTATATTTGAACCAATTAATTTGAGACGAATAAACAATATAGTTTGGCATAGAATCATTTAATTCTTTAATAAAATCATTTTCGGTCCAGTTTTGTATAACATGAGCATGAACATAATATTTTGTGCATGTTGGCTTATTTACCAAGTAAGGTATAGAATTATCATCAGTAAACTGTTGAACACAAGTTTCATTTTTTGTTAAATCCTTAAAGATTTTTATAAATTTTTTATATTCATCGTTTAAAAAATTTTCATCTTTTATTTTTGTGATTTTGTGAAAATTTTTTTCGCTATCAAATAAATTCATAAGATTTAAATAATTATTTTTAAAAAAAAATAAGCAACAAACTAGAAAAGAGAAAAGTAGAAAATACGTTTTTTTTCCAAAAAATTTATAAATTTTATTAATAATATCTAATTTACTAGTAATATTAATTAGATAATAAGTAATAAAGAAAAATATTAATAGTGTATAGGGCCCAGATGTATACTTGATATGAGGGCTATCTGATCTCATTAGTCCAGATTTAAAAAAAATTATTGATGATATAAAAAGATAAAAAAGTAAGAATTTAGATTGTAAACTTTCTTTTTTATTTTTATCAAATATATAATTAATAAGAAAAATTCCGGAAAGTATTATGAACAAGAGTGCTTTGGTATGTCTCGTTGATTTATCTGAAAACGGTTGAGGAAACTCTATTCCAAGAAGGTAATCAGAAATACTTATTATAAAAAAATATTGATTAACAAATTCTCTTAATTCTTCTTGTGGAGTAAACAATAAAAATAAAAACCAGGAAAAAATTATACCTATTAATATTTTATAAAAATCACTATATCTTTTTGTAATGAATAAATAGGTTAATAAGAAACATATAATTACATTAATATAAGTTCCTAAGTCCCAATAAAATAAAAATGATATTAGAGAAAAAGACCCAGAGACTAATAAAACAAAAATATTATTAGATTTTGATGACACAATGACGAAGGATAACAATGTAAAAATTAAGTACAAAAAAATTCTTTTGTGAAATGGTGTTCCTTGCTCGTAAAAACTAACTAGTGTTAAAGCTAATAAGCTAAAAATCAAGAATAACAACTCTTTATGGTTTGAAGAATTTAGGCAATCTATAATTTTTTTACAAATTAGAATAATTAAAATCTTATTAAATAAAATTAAAAATTTAAAAGAAAACCTTTGAATTCCAATATTATATTCTGCAAATAGAAAATTAAAAAAAATTCCTATTGAATTACCTAAAAAACCATAATCAAAAAGAGTCCCAGTCCAAATTCCTTTTTTATATAAAAGATTTAATTGAGCTGTTAGATATGTTCCCTCATGGTGAACATCGATATTTCCTAAAAAATTTTTATAATCAAGCGTATAAAATTCTACAATTGAAAATAATATCAATATATAACTTAGATAGTTTATATTAGTATTGGAGAAAGTTAAGTCTTCTTGAAAAATGATGTTTTTAATTAATTTTCGATTGAATGAAAAATAAAATATGAAATACAACAATAGAGGAAAAAAAATAAAAAATAATCCACGTACAGTGTCATTTAAAGGATTAATCTTTTTTTTTGAATATTCACCAACGATAGTGTTTGTTTCATCGTATGGAAACGAAATATATTGCCATGATATTGTTGCAAAGAAAATACCAATTATAAGAAATAACCACGGAAAAGATTTTTTCATTAATTATTTATCTGTAATCTTTTATTTCCTTTATTACATATTGTTCTCTACCTTTTGTTTGCTCAAATATTCTAGCTAAATAAATACCTAATATACCCAAGGTAAAAAGCAATATTCCCGAAAAAAATGAAATAGTAATTATTATACTTGTAGAACCTGGTATTGCTAAATTATTAAATTTTAAAAAAAGCGCATATATTATTAATAATAAACAAATCAAAATTGCAAAAAAACCAAAAATAATTCCTAGATAAAGAGGTTTAAGAGAATAACTGGTTATACCTAAAATATAGTCATTAACTGGACCTGCAGAAAGAAGCGGCATTTTTGATTTACCTTCTCCTCTTGCTTCTCTTTCATAATAAACAAAATCCTGTTTAAAACCAACCCATACTGACAATCCTCTCACATACGGTCTGAATTCTTTTTGATCTAAAATTACATTGAGAGCTTTTTTTGAAATAAGTTTATAGTCTCCAGCTTGTATGGGAAGATTAATATCTGATAGCATATGTATTGTTTTGTATGCAGCTTTTGTGACAAACATTCTAAATTTTCCTTCACCCTTTCTTTTTGTTCGAACAGTGTGAACAATTTCATTTCCTTCTTCATGTTTTTTTATCAAATCGGGAATAAGTTCAGGAGGGTCTTGTTGATCAGTATGTAAATAAACAACTGCATCTCCTGAGCTATTTCTGAAACCCGCTAAAACACAAGGATCAACACCAAATTTTCTACTCATATTAATTATTTTTATAGGGTGATTTTTTTGAAGATTTATTAAGATTTTTTCTGAGCTATCTGTAGAATCATCATTTACAAAAATTAACTCATATTTCCAATTTTCTATTTTTTGCATTGTATCTGAAATTCTTTTTACGAGAGGTTCAATATTACCTTCTTCATTTCTGAAAGAGAAAACTATAGATAATAATTTCATATAATTTTTTTTAAATAATATAATTCGATTGTTAAATAAATTGATTATACTGATTATTAATTTAATGTGCAAATTATGAAAAATTATAAATGGCCATTAATGTCTAACAACATATTGAGAAGTGATAAAAAAGTGTTGGTAAACTTTATAAATCGATCTGATAAGTTCACTAATGGTCCTAAAGTAAAAGAATTTGAGAGTAGGTGGTCAAAATGGTTAGGAGTAAAATATAGTACATTCGTAAATTCAGGTGCCTCAGCAAATTTAATTTCAATTCATATCCTTAAAGAACTAAATAAAAAAAAAAAGGAAGTAATTCTTCCAGCATTTACATGGAACTCAGATGTAGTTTCGGTAATCAATGCTGGTTTTAAACCAGTCTTTATTGACATCAATTTTGAAAATTTAGCTCTTAATGAAAATTTGGTAAAAAAAAAGATAAATAAAAATACACTTGCAATCTTCCTAACTCATGCAATGGGTTATTTTGGTCTGTCGAATAAATTTCTCAAGTATATAAAAAATAAAAAGATTTATTTAATAGAAGATGTTTGTGAATCTCATGGTGCAAGATTAGGTTCAAACAAAGCAGGTACATTTGGAGAAATTTCAAATTTTTCATTTTATTATGGACATCATATGACAACTATTGAGGGTGGAATGATTTCAACTAATTCAAAAGAGATAGATAGGTTGGCAAAAATGAAGCGTGGGCATGGTTTATTAAGAGACTCACAAGATAAATATTTTATTAAGAAAACAATTAATAAATATAAAGATTTAAATAATGATTTTATTTTTAACACTGAAGGATTTAATTTTAGAAATACTGAGATAGCTGCGGTGTTAGGTATTGAACAATTAAAGAGGTTAAATAAAAGTATAAAAAAAAGAAACGAAAATCATAGATTATATTTAAAATTATTAAGGGGGGATATATTTTTTAAAGATTTCAGCTTAAAAGGCTCAAGTAATTACGGTTTGCATTTAATACTTAAAAACAAAAATTCAAAACTTTTTAAAAGAGTTTTAAATATATTGGATAAAAACTCTGTAGAATATAGATTAGGAAGTTTAGGAAACCAATTACGTCAGCCTTACCTAAAAAAATTTATAAATAAAAAGAATATTATTAGTTTGAAAAACACTGAGCATATGCATTTTTTTTCAGTTTACTTTGGTAACAATCAGTTTTTAGATCAAAATAAAATAAGAAAACTTTGTAAGGATCTTAATTCATTAGTTATTTAATTATGAAAATCACTCGTGACAATAAATTAAAAGAAATTAAGATATTTAAACCGGGCTCATTTAAAGATTTTAGGGGTGAAATATGGACTAATTGGGAGAAAAAATATCTCAAAAACGTCAATTTCAATCTCTCAAAATTTACAAAATCAAAAAAAAATGTTTTACGAGGCTTCCATGGCGATCCAAAATCATGGAAATTAGTTTCATGTATTAAGGGTAAAGTATTAAATGTAATTGTCGATTACAGAAAAAACTCAAAAAATTATCTTAAATATTCAACGTTTAATCTTGATGATAAAAATAAGATTTCTATATTAATACCTCCTATGTTTTTAAATTCTTGGCTTTGTTTAAGCAAAGATTGTATCTATTCATATGGATATTCTTTTAAAGGAAATTATAATGATGTGAAAAATCAAATTAGTGTTAAATGGAATGATAAAAACATTAACTATAAGTGGCCTATAAAAAAACCAATTCTATCTTTTCGTGATAAATAAATATAAAAACATCATATGAAGAAAAAAGTTGCTTTAGTTTTTGGTATAACTGGTCAAGACGGTTCATACTTAGCTGAACTACTATTGAACAAAAACTATATTGTTTATGGTGTTAAGCGAAGGACTAGTTTAATTCACACAACAAGAATTGATCATATTTATAAAGATTTTCATTTAAAAACTAATTTAATATTAAAATATGGTGATGTTACTGATTTTTCAAATGTATTTAGACTAATCAATGAGATCAAACCTAATGAAATTTACAACTTAGCTGCACAAAGTAATGTTGGAGTTTCTTTTGAATTAGCAGAATACACTGCACAGACAGACTCAATTGGAACACTTAGAATTTTAGAAGCAATAAGAATAATAGATAAAAAGAAAAAAATGAAATTTTATCAAGCATCAACATCTGAAATTTTTGGGAATAGTCCTGATAAACCTTATAATGAAAAAAGTAAATTTGAACCAGTTTCTCCCTATGGGACAGCAAAATTATATTCTTATTGGACTACAAGAAATTACAGAGACGCATATTCAATGTTTGCATCTAACGGTATACTGTTTAATCACGAGTCTCCAAGACGTGGTGAAAATTTTATTTCAAGAAAAACAATTATTGGAATAATTAAAGTTTTAAAGGGTTACCAAAAATGTCTTTATTTAGGGAATCTAAAATCTAAAAGAGACTGGGGACATGCTAAAGAATTTGTAAATGCTCAGTGGAAAATTTTACAACAAAAAAAACCTGATGATTTTGTAATCGCAACTGGCAAAAATTATTCTGTGAAAGACTTAGTTAATTTAGTTTTAAAAAAGTTAGATATTAAATATTCTTGGAAAAAGGATAGAAATGGTTTTGAATACGCAATTGCTTTAAATCATATTGGTAGAATTAAAAAATCACAAATGATTGTTAAACAAGAAAAAATATATTTTAGACCAAATGAAGTACATAATTTGGTTGGAGATTTTAGAAAAGCTAAAAAATTATTAAAATGGAAACCAAATATAAATTTTGAAGAACTTATATCAGAAATGATAGACTCAGATTTAAAACAAATCATTTAATGTTTAAAGATGAATTAAATAAAATAAGATATTCTATTTTAGAAAACTGTTTTAGAACTAAAGAGGGACATATAGGAAGTGCATTCTCAGTAGTCGAGATTCTTTACGTAATTTTTAAAAAATATTTTAAAAAACATTTTTTTATATTAAGTAAAGGGCATGCTGCTATTGGTTTGTATGCTATAATGAATCATTTTAAAATTCTTAAAGACAAAGACTATAAATCATTTTGTAAATTTAATTCAAATTTAGGAGGTCATCCTGACTCTACAAAACTACCTAAAGTAAATTTTTCTACTGGATCTCTTGGACATGGATTACCTGTATCAACAGGATTAGCTTATGGTCTAATTAAACGTAAAGATAGACGTAAAATCATCTGTTTAATAGGAGATCAAGAGTTAATGGAAGGAACAACATGGGAAAGCTTACACATTGTCAGTAATTACAATATTAAAAATATTATTCTTGTAATTGACAGGAATAATTCTGATTTTCGAAGTATAAAATTTATTAAACTTAAAAAAAGATTATCTGTATTTTGTGATAAAATTGTAGAACTAGATGGGCATAATATTAAATCACTCGAAAAAGAGATTAGTAAATCTATTAAAGATAAAAAATCTTTTAAAATAATAATTGCAAATACAATTAAGGGTAAAGGGATACGTCTAATGGAGAATAATCCGGAGTGGCACCATAAAACACCTAATCAAGGTGAGATGGAAAATTTTAAAAAAGAATTAAAATTATGAGAAAAGCATTTCCACGAGTTACAGAAGACTTAATGAAAAAAAACAAAAATATTTTTTGTTTGCTTGGGGATATTGGTGTTTTTTCTTTTAGAAATGTTTTTAAAAAATATCCAGACAGGATTTTGAATATGAGCACAATGGAACAATCAATGGTCAGTTTTGCTGCTGGATTGTCAAAGGCAAACTTTATACCAATAATTCACACTATTGCCCCGTTCTTAGTTTTGCGAGCTTTGGATCAAATTAAAATTGACTTTGTTTATAATAGATTATGTTGCAATATTGTATCAGTAGGAGCTTCTAACGATTATACAAAGTTAGGGACTACACACCATTGTTTTGAAGATATTAATATTCTCTCAAACTATGATGATATAAACTTATTTGTTCCTGCTAACGAAAAAGAATTTCAATTTTTATTTAAAAAAAATTACAACAATAAGTCAATTAATTATTTTAGATTGTCTGAAAAAAAATTTTATCTTGATATTAAAAGTAATGGTTTTTTAAGAAATGCTAAAAAAAAAAAGTTATTGATAATAGTTGGAAATTCATTTGATAAAAAAGATATAAAAAGAGATGATTTTGATATTTATTACGTCAATAAAATAACAAAAAAAATGAATTTCAAATTTCTAAGCAGGTACAATAAGATATTAATTGTTGAGTCTTATTTTGGAAATGTTTTAGAAAGACGAATAAAGAAAGCTTTAAAAAAGAAAATTTTTTTATCTACAGTGAGTTATGAAGATACAATTGTTCATAAATATGGAAAGAAATCTGAGCAAGATAAATATTTAAAATTTGATAAAAATAATATTATTAAGAGAATTAATAATTTTCTTTAATTATATGACAAAAAAAGAATTGAAATTATTAAATATATTAAGCTTAGTTGACTTGAAAAAAATAAAAAAGAGCGAAATAAACTACTTTAAAAATAAAAAGGTTTTAATAACCGGTGTTTCTGGGATTATTGGTATTAATTTATTATTTTTTTTTAATGCATTGATTGATCAAAAAAAAATAAGAATTCATGTTGATGGTATTTATAATACTTCATTATTTTCTTTTATTAAAAATTTTTTTAGAAAAAAAAAATTTATTAAATTTAATAAAATTGATTTAACAAAAAAAAATTTAAATTTAAAAAATAAATATGATTTAATTTTCCATTGCGCTGGATACGGACAACCTAATAAATTTATAAGATATGCTAATTCAACTTATAAACTTAATTCAACAACAATTATGGATTTGTTGAAAAACTTAAAAAATAACGGAAAATTTATTTATATGAGTACGACTGAAATTTATTCTGGAAATAAAAATTTATGTAATGAGAATGATATCGGAAATACCACACCACAACACCCTAGATCATCTTATATTGAAAGTAAAAAATTTGGTGAGTCATACTTAATTAATAGTTCAAAAAATTTTATTATTTATAGAGTTTGTTTAGTCTTTGGACCGGGTGCCAAATTAGATGATGAAAGAATTTTAAATTTACTTTTATTAAGATCAATTAAAAAAAATCAAATTGATATCTATGGTGGTTTAAATCAAATTAGATCAAATTTATTTATCAGTGATGCAATTAACATGATTATAAAAAGCACTGCAAAATTTAAAAATGAAATTTTTAATATCAATAATCATAAAATGACCACTTTAGGGGAAACATTAAAAATCATATCTAGATTATCTGATAAAAAGATTAAAAATCACAAAGGTTTTTTAAGAGGCTCTCCAAATATTATAAGGATATCTAATAAAAAGATTCTCAAAGCAATTAATTACAAAATTTTAATTGATCTAAAAAGAGGTTTATTAAGAACTTATGATTGGTATAAAAATTTAATCATTTAATAATTCTAGTATATCTTTTTTGATTTTTTCATTAACATTAATTTCTTTTTTTAAATTTTTATTATATCTATTGAATTTATTCTCACCTGGATATAGAATTTTTTTAACTCCTTTTATTTTTGGTAATTTTTTTACAATTTTAATATTATTTTTTATACTTTTTTTAAAATTATTTATAAATAAATTGGTTTTAAATGTAATGATTAAATGCCCAACATTTTGTGGACCAGTAAAGTCGTCGAAAGGATCTTTTACTTTTCCAGCATTATTGCTTCCAGTTAGAACCCCACTTAAAATATCTACCATCCAGGCGAGCCCAGATCCTCTAAAACCTGCTAAAGGCAACTGAACTCCTTTCAAAGCTTTTTTAGCATCAGTTGTTGGTTTACCATTCCTATCTAAAGCGACACCATAGGGAATTTTTTTGTTATTAGCAGCTGCAAATCTAATTTTACCTCTGTTTATCATTGATATAGATGTATCTAAAATAAATGGAATTTTTGAACCAGTTGGGCAACCAAAACAAATTGGATTAGTACCAAATAAACTTTTTAAAGAACCATGGGGTGCTACTGCAGGAGGTGCATTAGTAAAAATCATTGTCACTAAATTCTGTTTCACTGCTTGTTCTGCATAATAACCCGATAGACCGTAATGGCCACTATTCTTAATACCAACTATGCTAATTCCAGTTTTTTTAGCATTAAAAATAGCTTTCTTAATTCCAATATCTGCAGATACGAATCCGATACTATCATCAGCATCTATAAGAGAAATAGAATTTGAAATTTTCTTTATTCTTATTCTTGGTTTAGGATTAATTAATTTTTTTTTTATTCTATTACAATACATTTTTAATCTTGATAAACCGTGACCATAAGCTCCAACTAATTCAGCGTTAATTAAGGCTTGAGCACTTATTTTTGCATGATCTTTATTCAATTTATGTTTTGTGAATATCTTAAATAAGATTTTTTGAAGATTTTGCTTTTTCATTTTCATTTGAAATTTAAATGATAAAAGTAACTCTATATCATTTTATAAATAATAATAATATTACTTTTATAATGAAAATATTTGATTGCACAACATATTACGATGAGGAGTTAATATTAGATTTGAGATTTAATATGCTTAACAATTATGTTGATAAATTTGTTGTATGTGAAGCTAATTTTTCTCATGCAGGAAAGAAAAAAAAATTAAATTTTGATATAAATAAATTTTCTAAATTTAAAGATAAGATTATATATCTCGTTTTAGAGAATGAACCCATTGATCTAATTTACAAAAATGATGAAAAAAAAATTGAATCAAAAAAGAATATGAGAGCAAATTCAATAAAAAGAATAGCCTATCAAAGAAATAAAATTTTTGAGGGTATAGAAAATGTAGCAGAACCCGAAGACTATATTCTTTATAGCGACAACGATGAAATCCCTAATTTAGAAATATTTCAACCCAAGACTAACAAAAGCAAAATTGTTATTTTCGAGCAAAAATTATTTTACTATAAATTTAATTTACTTTGTGATCGGATTTATTGGTATGGAACTAGAGCTGTAAAAAAAAAGGATCTAATAAATTTTGAATGGTTAAGGCAAATTAAAGCAAAAAAATATCCATTTTTTAGGTTAGATACATTTTTTAAAAATAACAAATATATGGACTTAAAAATTTTAAAAAATGGTGGTTGGCACTTTACTAGAGTAATAAGCCCAGAAAAAATTCATCAAAAAGAATTAGATACCGAACATCATGATGAATATAGATTATCAAATAAAGATCCAGAAAGAATCAGAGATTTAATAGCAAGAAGAGTTATAGATCATGATCATTTAGCCGACTCCAAAGGAAATAAGTATGGTAAAGAATTCCAATTAAAGCAAATAGACTTAACTGATTTACCTGAATTTATTCGAGATAATTCAGATTATTATAAAAATTTTTTAGATTTAAATTAGAATTTTTTAATTAACCTTTTCCTCGCCATGGAATAGTTTTATCAATAATTTTTCTTAGTGTTATATCAAATAATAATCCAAGCATTCCCATAATAAAAATTGTAATCCAGATCACTTCATATTGAAAATATTTCTTGGCTACATTTTCAACAAAACCAATACCGGTAGTACCAGCTAAAAATTCTGCAGCTACTAGAGTTCCCCAACACATACCCACTGCAACCCTAATTCCAGTAAGTATCTCTGGTAATGAGTTTGGAAAAATAACATGTCTCAATATTTGTCTTTTTGATGCTCCTAATGAGTGAGCTGCATGAATTTTTGACAGTTGAGTTCCAGATGCACCAGCTCGAGCCGAAATTATCATTATCGATAAAGAAACCATAAATAACAAGAATACTTTTCCAGTATTATCAATTCCTAAAACAGAAATTATCAAAGGTGCCCATGCAAGTGGTGGCACAGGTCTATAAAGCTCAATCAAAGGATCAAAAAAACCTTTTGCAAA
>CESW01099900.1_pt1 | contig 10662 bp, 10 predicted proteins | sample 531171 | NCBI WGS metagenome assembly CESW01 (sample SAMEA2621859, study PRJEB7988) | marine metagenome | biome: marine biome (ENVO:00000447); feature: surface water layer (ENVO:00002042); material: "saline water (ENVO:00002010), including plankton (ENVO:xxxxxxxx)" | depth 5 m
TTTTGTGAAGAATTATGTTGGTTTTGTACTTGTAGTAAATTTATTAACAAAGACTATCAAAAAGTAACAGATTATCTTAAATATCTATTTAAAGAAATTGATTTGCTTTTTGAACATTTGAATAAAAATAACATTAAGCTAAATGTAGGCACAGTTTTTTTTGGAGGAGGTTCTCCAACAATTTTAAATAGAGAAGATTTAAAAAAATTAGTAGATAAACTTAAAGGTTTATTCGACTGGTCAAATGTGGACTTTTTTACAGTTGAGAGTGATCCTCGAAGAGTTAATGAAGATAGATTAATATATAATTATGAAGTATGTGGAACAAATAGAATATCATTTGGTATGCAAGACTTAGACCCCGAGGTGCAAAGAAGAGTAAATAGAATTCAACCTGCTAAATTGTTTGAAGATATATTAACTCCAAAAGTAAGAACAATGTATAAAGAAATTGCTTTTGATCTCTTAATTGGGCAACCAGGACAAACTTTAGAGTCAATGTCAAAAACTTGTGACGAAATTATTAAGCTTAAACCAACATTAGTACAGTTGTCGCTGATGGCATATAAGCCTTGGGTTGCAAAATACCAGGTTCAAATGTTGGCAGAAGGACCTTTGCCAGACTTTCTTGAAAGGAAAGAATTATTAGAAGTTATTCATAAAAAACTGAAAGATGGAGGTTATATTAGGACTGGATTTGAATGTTATTCACTACCTGACAGTCCAATGACAAAAGCATTTGAAGATGGTAATGCGCATTATGGTGCATCAGGCCATCAACCAGGCGGCAGAGTAAATTTCATTGCAGTTGGAAGTTCATCAATGAGTAACTTAGGTAACGATTATTATGTTCAAAATTTTTACGATATTCCTTCTTATAAAAAAGCATTAGATCAAAACCAATTACCATCTTTTAGAGGTATGAGACTAAATGAGGATGATAAAATTAGACAACATGCAACACAACAAATTAGAAGTTATTTTAAAATTGATTATAAAAATTTTAGAGATCAATTTGGGATAGATGTTAAAGAGTATTTTAAAGGTGAGATAGACTTTATGAAGGATATGCACGAAGATGGGCTAGTAGAGTTTACCGATGAAGGTATTTTTTTAACTGATATTGGTAGAGATTTTACGCAAAATATTATGAACATTTTTGACAAATATGACCCACCAAATAAATCTTATACAGAAAGATTAGAAACAATTAAAAAAGCTAAAAAATCTCAAGCAGCAATTCAAGAAAAAATATAAAAATACCTTAATGAAATATAGACCTTTCTCTGATTTAGGTTGGAAAGTATCCGAAATAGGCCTTGGATGTTGGCAAATTGGTTGGTGTTGGGGGGATATCTCTGAGACAGACTCAAGAGCTTTATTAAAAGAAGCTTTAAGCCAGGGTATAAATTTTTTTGATACTTCAGATATGTATGGTGATGGAAGAAGTGAAAAATTTATTGGAGAACTAATTAAATCAACTAAAGAAAAAATTTATGTAACAACAAAACTTGGTCGAAGAACTAGAGGCACTAGTTATAATAAAGGATTTAAAGAACAGTATATGGAAGAGTTTGTAAACCGATCTTTGAAAAACCTAGGAATTGAGTGTTTAGATCTTGTTCAGTTGCATTGTCCACCGTTTGATAAAATAATAAATCAACAAACTCATGACATTATGAATAATTTAGTAAAAAAAGGTAAAATTGCAAATTATGGAGTAAGTGTTCACACTATATCTGACGCTATGGAAGCTATTAAATTTAAAAATGTAAAAAGTATACAAATTGTTTTTAATATTTTTAGACAAAGACCAGCTGAGATATTCTTTGCGGAAGCAAAAAAAAAAAATGTTGCTATAATCGCTAGAGGCCCACTTGCCAGTGGCTTATTGACTGGTCAAATAAATATTAATACTAAGTTTCCTCAGAATGATCACAGGAACTATAACCTAAAAGGTGATTATTTTGATGTAGGAGATACTTTTTCAGGAGTTAATTTTGAAAAAGGTCTAGAGGCCGTAACCGAGTTAAAGAAAATATTACCTAGTGGATATACATTGGCAGATCTTGCCCTTAAATGGATATTGATGCATGATGCTGTAAGTGTTGTGATTCCAGGGGCAATTAATAAATTACAAGTTATGAAAAATGCCAGTTCATCAAAACTTGACGATATTTCAAAGCTGTCTGAAAAAATTTTTTCAATTTATGAAAAAATAATAAAGCCAGATGTTCACCATCGTTGGTAATAGGTTCAATGAAATTTTCTAAACTTGGATTTTCAAATATCAAAGTTAGTAAAATTTGTTTGGGTACAATGACATTTGGAGAACAAAATACCAAGAGAGAGTCTTTTGAAATAATGGATTATGCTAATGAAAAAGGAGTGAATTTTTTTGACACTGCAGAAATGTACCCTTCCTACCCAAAAAAAGAAACATATGGCATGTCAGAGAAGATTATAGGTGAATGGGTTAAAAAAAAAAATAACAGGGATAAAATTGTAATTGCAAGTAAAATCGCTTCAAATCATCCAAAAGGAATTGGTGCAACCAAACTATCTTGGATAAGAAAAGGAGGCGAAAACTTAAAGTTTAATAAAAAAAATCTGAATCAGGCGATTAATCAAAGTTTAAAAAGACTTAAAACTGATTATATTGATTTATATCAACTGCACTGGCCGGAGAGAAACGTGCCTATATTTGGTCAATTAGATTTCGAATATACTAAAAATGAGAAAAGATGGACTCCAATTCTCGAAATTTTAGAAAATTTACAAGAAGTTATAAATTCTGGAAAGGTTAGATATATTGGAATTTCAAATGAGACACCTTGGGGTTTCTTAAATTTTTTAAATTTAGCAAAAGAAAAAAAACTTCCAAAAATATCAACTATTCAGAATGGTTATAGTTTAGTTAACAGAATTTTTGATTTAGCGAATTCTGAAATTTCTTTAAGAGAAAAATGTGGACTATTGGCTTATTCTCCATTAGCTGGAGGAAGATTAAGTGGAAAATATATTAAAAATAAAAACATAGAAAAATCCAGATACACTTTATGGCCAAAAAGATTTTCACGGCATAATACTAGAAGAGGTGAAGTAGCAATTAAAAAATATGTTCAATTATCAAAAAAATATAATCTAAAACCTAGTGTTTTTGCAAATGCTTTTGTTTTGAACAGACCATTTTTGACAAGTAGTATAATCGGAGTAACATCTTTAAGACAACTAGATGAAAATTTAAGTAGTATAAATATAAATTTTAACGAAGAAATGATGAAAGATGTTCAAAACATTCATTTATCTGACCCAAATCCATGTTATTAATTATTGTTATTAAAATAAGAAAACTAATATGAAACTATATAACGAGTTAGTAAATGGAAATGGATATTCAGTATTTTCGGTTAAAAACAAGCATATTTTGCAGAATTTAAGAAAAGAATTTGTCAATAGAATTTTTAATTCTAATAATTCAAATAAAAATATTTCTGATGTAAGAAAATTGCTTGCTCAAATGTCCAAGGCTGAAATAAATAAATCAATGGTTAATTTATTATCCTTTACAAATTTATCCGAAATGATGATTGATGCATGTTCAGATATTGTTGAGGAATTATGTGGAAAAGAGCTATTTATTCAAAGAAGGGCCCACACAATTATAAATGTTCCTGGCGAAGGTCAGGCTAAACAATGGACACACTATGAATTAATGTCCGGAATATCACCTTATACATACGTTATCTGGGCTCCTTTGCACGACTTAGATGATAATGGAGGTGTTTATTATATAGATTTAGATAGATCCTCACAAATTATGAAAGAAGAGGAACAAAAAGGAGTTGTTAACGGAAAGCGTGTACTAAATTTAATGGAGCATCAAAAGCCAACAAAATTAAAATTCGGTGAAGCGATAATTTTTAATCCTTTTGTTCTTCATGGAAATGTCTCTTTTGAATCAAATTTTGCTAGAGTGGCATGTAATGTTAGATTTCAAAGCATTAATAAACCGCTATTACAAAAAAATACAGATTATTTAAAATATTTTAAATTATCTTAAATCTAAAATGACAGTAGCGTCTATCACAACTGATATTAACATTGGACCATTCAAAATTCCTAGCAATGGACAAAACATGATTATGAATAATTATGCATCTAGAAATAATTTAACTGTCGAATTAGTTATTCCAGAACCAATGATGTCTAATGCTTTAGAAACTGTACAGTGGCTTCATAAAGAAAATAATTTAACGAAAGTAATTATGTGTTCTTTTCACCAGCTGCCAAAGGACGAAAATAGATCAAAAGATTTAATCAAATCTATGGAGAATGTAGAATTTCATTTTGCATTAGAGGGAATAAGTGGAAAGGGAAAAAAATTTTTATTGGATTCTATTAAAGAGTCAAAATTGTTTTCGCAAGCTATGAAAATTGATAGCACAAAATCTTCATGGAGCGAGTTATTTGAAATGATGAAAAAAAATAAATAATATATGAGGAACAATAATCAATCTATCGAGTTGGATTATTACAAAAAAAATAATATTTCTCCAGTTCATTATAATTTAAAAAATTTAAAAAAACATTTTGAAATCCGTTCTAGCTTATATCAATTATTAGGAGTGCCACCCAAATTAGTATATGGTAAAGATGTTTTAGAAGTTGCACCAGGATCAGGTCATAATAGTATTTATACAGCAACACTAATGCCAGCGACTTATCATTTGGTCGAACCAAACCCACTTGGTTGCCAAGATATTGTAAATATATTTAAAAATCTTTCACTTCGTCATACAAAACCAAAATTATATAAATTAAAATTAGGCAATTTCAAAACAAAGAAACTCTATGACATTGTTATAACAGAAGGATGGCCTGGAGGATATTTAGATTTTGATAAAAGGATGCTCAAGAAATTATCATCATTTCTTAAACCGGGAGGGATTATGTTGATATCTTTTTTTCCACCAATAGGTGGAATGGCGACATATTTAAGAAGATTAATTGGAAATAGAATTATTTCAAATAGTGATAATTTTAAAGATCAAACTAATTCCTTAAACAAGGCTTTTTCATCTCATCTTAGCAATTTAAAAAGCATGAGTAGATCAAAAGAGCATTGGATACAAGATAGTATGTTAAATCCATATATATGTGTTGCTCACAATACGCCAGAATTATGTCTAAAAATTTTAGATCATAAATTACAGATTTACAACTCTGTGCCAAAATTTGCAGATGATTGGAGATGGTATAAATCACTGCATGGAAAATCAAAAAATTTTAATGAGAATTTTATCTTAGAATATAATAAAGTTAGTCATTCATTAATTGACTACAGGATTAATAGTAGCAGAAGATCAATAAAAAAAAATAGAGAATTGGAAAAATTTTGCTTCAATTTCGCAATCAAAACAAAAGATAACGAGAGGCTCGGAATAAAAAAATATAAACAAAATATTGAACCTCTGTTAAAAAAAATTATTCAAAACATAAAAAAAGATTTACCCAAAAATGTTCTACAAGCACTTATAGAGGCAAATTATTTATTAAAAAAAAAAAGATCGGCTTATACGATGTAAAAGAAATGAAATATTTTTCATCTTTATTTGGCCGTGAACAATGTTATTTATCTTTTATAAAAAATTAATAAAAATTTAAAATTATATACAATGAAACTTTTGATCACAGGTGGCGCAGGATATGTAGGGTCTGCTTTAGTTCCAAAGTTAATTGAAATTGGTCATGAGATAACGATATTAGATCTTATGATATATGGTGATAATGTGCTTGAAGATCATCCACGATTAAAAAAGATCAAAGGAGATATAAGACGAATTGATTTGCTTGAAAAAATAATACCTGGTCATGAAATAGTTTTACATTTAGCTTGTATTTCAAATGACCCAAGTTTTGAACTTAACCCAACTTTAGGAAAGTCAATAAACTTTGATGCTTTTGAACCACTTGTTAAAATAAGCAGAGAAAGCAATGTATCTAGATTTATTTATGCGTCTTCTTCGTCTGTTTATGGGATAAAAAGTGAAAAAAATGTTACAGAGGACATGGTGTTGGAGCCCCTTACTGATTATTCAAAATTTAAAGCTCAATGTGAAGTTATATTAAACAAATATAAATCAGAAAATTTTATAACTACAACAATTAGACCATCAACAGTCTGTGGCTATGCTAAGAGACAAAGATTAGATTTAGTAGTTAACATTCTTACTAACCATGCATATCATACAAGAGAAATAAAAGTATTTGGTGGCAGTCAACTAAGACCCAATATACATATTAAAGATATGATTGATTGTTATTTAAATGTGATTGATGCAAATAAAGATAAAATCAATGGACAAATATTTAATGTAGGTTTTAAAAATCAATCTGTAGATGAGTTAGCAGAGGATGTAAAAGAAATTATTGGAGAGGATATAAAAATTAGAAAAACAAAAACTGACGACAATAGATCATATCATGTTAGTTCAGAAAAAATACGTAGCATTTTAGGCTTTAAGACCAAGTATACTGTCAAGAATGCAGTACAAGATTTAAAAAATGCATTTGAAACAGGTTTACTAATAGACACATTTAATAATGAAAATTATTTTAATATAAAAAGAATGCAATCAATAAATCTGAAATAAATTTTCTATAAATGAATAATTATTATTCCAATAAACTTGTCTATAAACCTTGGGGATATGAATATGTGATTTATAGTGATTCAAATCTTTTAGCAATAACATTCGTAAAAATTAATCATGGTCATAAAACATCACTACATTGTCACCCAGAGAAGAAAACTGGTTTTATAATTCTTGATGGGAAAGCACAAGTTCAAATAGGCATTTATAAAGAAAATCACAAGAATTTTGGCTCTTTGTCAAGATTAGTCTTTAGGCCTGGTCTTTTTCATTCCATAAAAGCTAAATCAAAAAATGGTGTTTATGCACTTGAATTTGAAATACCATATAAAAAGAATGATCTAGTGAGATTATCAGATAATTATGGTAGACAACAAAAAAAATACGAGGGAAAAAAATTTACAAAAAATCTAAGTTATAAAGATGTTAAATTTAAAAGACCAAAACTAAACAAAAAAAATCTATACAAGTTTAATAATTTAAATATTGAAATTGAGACAAGAAAAGATCTTAAAAATCTATCAAAAAATGATAACTTAAGCACTTCAGCAATTTTAAAAGGTAATATTTTGAATAACAAAGGAAAAAAGGTAATTTCTTATGGTGAAATAGTTAAAAGTAGCACTTTAAGAATTTTGTCTGATAAATTTCATATAAAAAAACCAATAACAATCCTAAATGTTAAAAAGGATAAAAATAGAAAAGGCAAAAACTATAAGTTTATAAAATGAAAGTAAGATACTCATATTTAAAACAACAATTTTCTAATAGTGGAGATCTTTGGAAAAATTTAAAAAAATTTGTTTCAACTGGCGATTTTACGTTAGGAAAGGAATTAAAATCATTTGAAAATAAATTTGCAAATTTAATAGGAACTAAGTTTGCGGTTGGAGTTAATTCAGGTACAGATGCAATAAAACTCTCCTTAAAAGTTTTAAATGTTGGTCCAGGAGATGAGGTTATTACAGCTGCCAATACTTTTGTTGCTACCGTTGGCGCTATTACTGAGATTGGTGCAATACCAGTTTTTGTGGATTGTGATGACACTTTTTGTATGAATGTAAATCTCTTAGAAAAAAAAATATCGAAAAAAACAAAAGCAATAGTTCCAGTGCATTTTACTGGGTATATGACTGATATGCCTAAATTATTAAAAATTGCAAAGAAATATAGATTGCCGGTTGTAGAAGATGCTTGTCAGTCTATTCTAGCTAGCATAAACAATAAGAAAGCAGGTTGTTGGGGTAGTTTTGGAGCATTTTCACTTCATCCTTTAAAAAATATTAATGTTTGGTCAGATGGTGGAATAATTACAACAAATAATAAAAAATTTTATAAAAGATTATTATTATTAAGAAATCATGGTCTATCAGATAGAGATACAGTAAAAATTTGTGGTTATAATTCAAGATTAGATACATTCCAAGCTGTAGTTGGAAATTGGCTTTTACCAAGTGCAAAACAAATAGCAAATCAAAGAATAAAGAATGCTAATTATTATGACAAAGAATTATCAAAAATAGATGAAATTACAATTCCGCCAAGAATTAAAGGAAAAAAAATTGTTTATCATTTATATATTATCTTCGCCAAACATAGAGATGAACTTTTAAAATTTTGTTTGAAAAAAGGTATCGAAGCAAAAGTTCATTACCCTAAACCGATGTATCTTCAGGAAAATTTAAAGTTTCTTAAACACAAAAAAGGAGATTTTCCAGTGACTGACGAGCATACGAAAAAAATAATCACTTTTCCTTGTGATCAACATTTATCCAAAAAAGAAATGAAATATGTAATCAACTGTGTGGGTGAATTTTATAGAAGGAGAAGAAATTAATGAAGGCAGCTATTTTAAATGAAAGTTCAAAACCTTTAATAATTTCAAATATAGATTTACCTGAAAAGTTACATTTTGGCCAAGTTCTTGTAAAAGTTTATTACAGTGGAATATGTGGGGCTCAAATCAATGAGATTGATGCAGTTAAGGGGCCAGATAAATTTTTACCTCATTTACTTGGACATGAAGGATCAGGAATAGTTCAAGATATAGGGCCAGGTGTCACTACCATTAAAAAGAATGATCATGTAGTTTTACATTGGAGAAAAAGTTCAGGAATACAAAGTCCAACACCAATTTACAATTGGAATAAAAAAAAAGTAAATGCTGGTTGGGTTACTACATTTAATGAATGTGCAGTTATTTCTGAAAATAGATTAACAGTAATACCTAAAGATTTTGATTTAAAAATTGCAGCACTTTTTGGCTGCGCGATAACTTCAGGATATGGTGCGGTAAACAATGATGCAAAAGTTAAAATAGGTCAATCAGTATTGATTTATGGAATGGGAGGAATGGGCTTAAGTATCGCCGATGCATGTTCACTCGTATCTGCGAATCCAATTGTTGGAATTGATATACATCAAAATAAATTAGAATTATCTAAACAGTTTGGTGTAACTGATACAATAATCAACGATAATAGCGAACAAGTTAAGAATAAAATTCATAAAATATTTGGAGAAAAAGGCCCTGAAGTCGTATTTGAAACCACAGGCAACTCGAAGTTAATGGAAAATGCTTACGAGATGACCCCCAACAATGGTAAAACTGTATTTGTAGGAGTGCCAAATGATAAAATATCTATTTATTCACTACCACTAGCTTTTGATAAAAAAATTGAAGTTTCACATGGAGGTGATTCAATACCAGACAAAGAAATACCGAGATACATAAATTTAAGTAGAGATAAGGGAATAGATTTTAGCAAATTCATTACTCATGAATTTAATCTAGATGATATAAATGAAGCATTAAAATTATTTAGATCTGGCAAAGCTGGCAGAATTATTTTAAAAATTAACGAGTAAATTTAATATGGGAAAACATTTTGACATCGGTTATTTTAAAAAACCTGTAAAGGTGAGAGGAAAAGTAGCTAAAGAAAGAACAGTTTATAATAAAATCAAGGCTTGGGAGCTAGGCAAAGATTATTATGATGGTAATCGTCTCAATGGCTATGGAGGTTTTAAATATGATGGAAGGTGGTTAAAAATGCTACCAAAAATTATAAAAAAATATAAATTAACTAAAAATTCAAAGGTACTAGATTTAGGTTGTAAAAAGGGATTTCTTTTAAAAGATTTAAATATTTTATTACCAGGAATAAAAACTGTGGGCATCGAAAACCATGCTTACGCTTTAAAAAAATCTGTTAAATGTCAAAGTAAATTAATTCAATCAGAATATTATAAAATTCCATACAAAAATAAGCATTTCGATTTTGTCATAGCGTTTAACTCTCTGTATATGTATAATTTAGGCGATGTTATTAAATCTCTTAAAGAAATAGAGAGAGTTTCAAAAAAAAGTTATATTGTTTTAGCATCAGGCGAAAATGATAAAGAGAGGAACAAGTTTTACAAATGGACCTTAATAGGAACAAGTATTTTACTTCAAAAAGAGTGGAAAAAACTGTTTATGGATATTGGTTTTAAGGGTGATTATTATTTTTCCTCAGCAAAGTCATTAGGTGTCTAACATTTTAATAGTATGAGATTAGCAGATTTTGTAATAGATTTTTTAGCAAAAAAAAATATTAAAAAAGTTTTTACAGTAAGTGGAGGCGGATCAATTTTTCTTTGTGATGCACTTTTTAAAACAAAAAAATTAAAATATATTTCATGTCATCACGAACAAGCTGTTGCATTTGCTGCAGAAAGTTACTCAAGATTAAAAAATAAAACAGGTGCAGCATTAGTAACAACCGGCCCAGGAGGAACAAATTGTTTAACTGGTGTAGCATGTTGCTGGATAGACTCTGTTCCAACAATGTTTATTTCTGGTCAAGTTTATTTAGATCAAACAATTAAAAAAACAAGATTAAGACAGATAGGTGTTCAAGAAATTGATATAATAAGTATGGTTAAAAATTTTACGAAGTATTCAGTTTTAATAAAACAACCAAATGAAATTTTATATCACTTGGAAAAAGCATATTATGAGACT
>CESW01079874.1_pt1 | contig 10661 bp, 9 predicted proteins | sample 531171 | NCBI WGS metagenome assembly CESW01 (sample SAMEA2621859, study PRJEB7988) | marine metagenome | biome: marine biome (ENVO:00000447); feature: surface water layer (ENVO:00002042); material: "saline water (ENVO:00002010), including plankton (ENVO:xxxxxxxx)" | depth 5 m
ATTACTACTGGAGCTTCAAATGATTTGCAAAGAGCAACTGATATAGCAGAACAAATGGTAGGTACTTTTGGTATGAGTGATATACTCGGTCCACTTGCTTATGATAAACAAGGTGGTGGGCAATTCCTTGGAAATGGTAATAATCCTAGGAGATCAGTTAGTGATGCAACTGCTCAAGCAATAGATAAAGAAGTAAGAGATTTAGTAGATGATGCACATGAAACGGCATTAAATATTTTAAGAAATAATTTACTTTTACTCGAATCAATTTCCCAAAAAATACTTCAAGAAGAAGTTATTGAAGGTGAAGATTTAAAAAATCTACTCGCAGAGACTAAAATGCCTGCGTAGTAGAATCTATATCTTAAAAGAAATATTTATGCAAAAACCAAACAAGCTTGCTAATAAAAATTTTTTATCAAGCTTGGATATATCAATGGAAGAAATCTTTCATATTTTTGAGCTTGCAAAGAATTTTAAGAACAAAAATATTAACGTTGAATTAAAAAATAAAGTTTTAGGTCTGATTTTTGACAAGTCATCTACTCGTACAAGAGTTAGTTTTCAAGTAGGAATGTCTAGACTAGGAGGGTCAACTATTGATCTAAATCCCACAACATCACAAATAGGTAGAGGAGAACCAATTAAAGATACCGCAAGGGTACTAAGTAGATATTGTGATGTGATAGCAATTAGAACTTTTAATCATTCAGATTTAGAAGAATATGCAAAGTGGTCTAGTGTTCCGGTTATTAATGCTCTTACAGATTTGGAACATCCTTGTCAGGCTTTGGCTGATTATTTAACAATTAAGGAGGAATTTCTTGATTTTAAAGATATAGTTTTGACATTTATAGGTGATGGCAATAATGTGGCAAATTCTCTAATTTTGTGTGGGGCATTATTGGGAGTTGAAGTTAGAATTGCATGTCCCAGTGGTTATGAGCCAAATCCTTTGGTTATCAAAAAAGCAAACGAAATATATAAAAATAAGAATTTATTGAAAATTACTAATGATCCATACACTGCTGTTTCAGGTGCAAATGTTCTATACACTGATGTTTGGTCATCTATGGGTGAAGAAAATCAAAAGGAAGAGAAAGATAAAGATTTTAATGGATTTACTCTTGATAATAATTTAGTAAAAAAAGCTACCAAAGATGCAATTATTTTACATTGTCTACCTGCCTATAGAAATAAAGAGATAACAGATGAGGTAATTGAAAGCAAAAATAGTAGAATTTTTGAGCAGGCAGAAAATAGAATGCATGTTCAACAAGCACTCTTATCTTGCTTTCTTTCATAAGAGCACTTGCTAATCTGCTTTTTAACAGGTACAAATGTATTAGAGTACATTTGTTTTTATGAAGCCTTCAACTGATAATAATCTTACAGATGCTCAAAATGAGCTATATGGATGGATAAAAAATTATATGAAAAATTTTCAACATAGTCCATCGATTAGACAGATGATGCAAGCTATGGGGTTAAAATCTCCAGCTCCTATTCAAAGTCGTTTAAAGCACTTACAAGAGAAAGGATACATATCATGGCAAGAAGGAAAAGCTAGAACAATGCAATTAGTTGATGAAATTGTTGATGGTGTTCCTATTATGGGTTCGGTAGCCGCTGGGGGTTTAATTGAATCTTTTCATGATGTCCAAGAAAACTTAGATATTTCCGAGGTCTTAAAAAAGAAAAATGTTTTTGCTCTTACAGTTAATGGAGATTCAATGATAGATGCTTGTATCGCCGATGGGGATATGGTTCTGATGGAGCCAATTACTGATTCATATTCGCTAAGAGAAGGATCAATTGTTAGTGCAATGGTTCCAGGTTTAGGAACAACTTTGAAATATTTTTTTAAAAGAAAAGGGAAAATATTTCTTGAAGCTGCAAATCCAGCTTATGAACCAATTGAGTTAAACTTAAATGAAGTTGTTTTTCAAGGAAAGTTGTTAGCCGTTTGGAGAAAAATCTAACTTACAAATTTTTAGATTAGCTAATTAATTGAATAGTTTCAAAAACAAATTATATTAACTAATTATTTTTGCAAAGTTCCAGGAATCTCTGCATATATCTTCTAAAGTTTTAACTGGTTGCCAATTCAATAATGATAGTGCCAATTCATTATTTGCAACGGCATAATAATTATCTCCCTTACGCCTTTCTTGAAAAATATATGGAACGGAAATATTATTTACTCTTTGAAAGGTTTCAATAACTTCAAGTACACTATATCCTTTACCAGTACCAATATTAAGAGATATGATTTGGGGTTCACTTGAAATTAGTAAATTGATGGTGGCTAAATGTGCACTTGCTAAATCAGTTACATGTATGAAATCTCTAATACATGTGCCATCTTTAGTTGGCCAATTATTTCCAAAAATTGATAATTTAGCTTGTTTCTTTAAGGCTGTTTTTACGATTAAAGGAAAAAGATTTTTTGGGGCAATGTTTGGATTCTCTCCAATTAAACCTGAAGCATGTGAACCTGCTGGGTTAAAGTACCTCAATAATGCAATTCGCCAATTTTTTGGAGAGCTTTTATATAGATCTGAGAGAATAATTTCAATAGTCAGTTTTGTATTGCCATATGGATTAAGAGGTGATTTTGGAGCATTTTCTTTGAGCTTATTTTCATCATTTGCTCCATAAACTGTTGCACTACTACTAAAAACTAGATTAAAACACTTGTATTTTTCCATAACTAATAGAAGATTTAATGTAGCAGTTATATTGCAATCCCAATATTTCAATGGATTAGTTACTGATTCATCTACAGCTTTTAGACCCGCACAATGAATTACAGCATTTATAGGGTTGCAAGAGTCTATACATTCAATGAAGATTTCATTAAGCCAATTTTTATCCCTTAGGTCTCCTTTTTTTAAAGAAACTTTACCATGATCTTTTTTAAAATCTAATTTTAAAATATTTAATATCTGGCTATAGATAGATTCGCTGCTATTGGATAGGGAATCAATAATTAAAACATTATAGCCATATCCTATTAAATCGATGCAAGCATGGCTTCCAATAAATCCAAGTCCGCCTGTAACTAATATTGTTTCCAATTAATTTTCTTTTAATGTAAATACTATAAATTATAGTATTTTTTAAATTTTCGAAAAATCAAAAAAATATTTACAATTTATTTGCATTAAAACGACCTCTATTGTTTCAGATGAACTTTGCGTCATATAATTTATAGATATTTTGTGACATGTTTAAATATTTAGATATGGCGATAAATAAAAAAAAAGTCGCTTTAATTACTGGAGTTACTGGGCAGGATGGGAGTTACTTAGCTGAATTTCTTTTGAGTAAAGAATATGAGGTTCATGGAATAAAAAGAAGATCCTCAAGTTTCAATACAGGAAGAATAGATCACATTTATGAGGATCCTCATGAAGCTGAGGAGAATAGATGTTTTACCCTTCATTATGGGGATCTTACAGATAGTACTAATTTAATTAGAATAATAAAAACTGTTCAACCAGATGAAATTTATAACTTAGCAGCACAAAGTCATGTCGCTGTAAGCTTTGAAACTCCAGAATATACAGCAAATAGCGACGCTCTTGGAACATTAAGAATTCTAGAGGCATTAAGAATTCTTGATATGACAAAGATAACTAAATTTTATCAAGCAAGTAGTAGTGAACTTTATGGTCTTGTAAAAGAAAGTCCGCAGAATGAATTAACGCCTTTCTACCCAAGAAGTCCTTACGCAGCAGCCAAGTTATATGCTTACTGGATTACTGTCAATTACAGAGAAGCTTATGGTATGTATGCATGCAATGGAATATTGTTTAATCATGAAAGTCCGAGGAGAGGTGAAACTTTTGTCACGAGAAAAATAACGAGAGGTCTAAGCAGAATAAATCATGGTTTGGATGAGTGTTTGTATTTAGGCAATTTAGATGCAAAAAGAGATTGGGGGCATGCGAAAGATTATGTTGAAATGATGTGGAAAATGCTTCAAAACCAAAAAGCAGAAGATTTTGTTATTTCTACTGGAAGAATGGAAACTGTTAGAAGATTTTGTGAACTCACCGCATTTCGTTTGGGTTGGGGTAATAAAAATGAGCAAGCCATTAATTGGGAAGGGAAAGGAATTAATGAAATTGGAAGAAGAAATGATACTGGAGAAGTAGTTATAAAGGTTGATTCACGTTATTTTAGACCGACTGAGGTAAATCATCTCCTTGGAAACGCAGAAAAAGCCAAAAATAAATTAGGTTGGGAAGCAAAAACTTCTCTTGAAGAAATGATTGCTGAAATGGTTGAAGAAGATGAAAAAATAATTTCATCGTTGAAACTAAAATAATCAGAAATTATTTGATAACTATAATGAAGCTTATTAAAAAAAATGAAAAGATTTTTATAGCAGGTTCTTCTGGGATGGTTGGAGGTGCTTTAAAAAGAGCTCTTCTTAAACGTGGTTACGGGGATGAACATGAAGGCGGTAAGCTTCTTTATCCAACAAGGAATAATCTAAATCTTGAAGAATATTCCGAAGTAGAAAGATGGTTCGCAAAAGAAAAACCATCAGTTGTGATAATTGCTGCAGCGAAAGTAGGTGGTATTTATGCAAACAATACAATGCCTTATGATTTTCTACTGAAAAATTTAAAAATTCAAACTAATATAATTGAACTTGCATTTAAAAATAATGTAGACAGATTATTATTTCTTGGAAGTAGTTGTATCTATCCTAAATTTTCAAAACAACCCATTTTAGAAGATTATTTGTTACGTGATTCTCTTGAGCAAACTAATGAATTCTATGCTTTAGCAAAAATTACTGGAATTAAATTATGTCAATCATTAAGAATGCAACATGGCTTTGATGCGATATCTCTAATGCCTTGTAACCTTTATGGACCAGGAGATAATTATCATCCATTAAATAGCCATGTTCTTCCTGCATTGATAAAAAAAATATTATCTGCAAAATCAAAAAATTTACCTGAAATAATCTGCTGGGGTACTGGAAAACCCTTGAGGGAATTTTTATATGTTGAGGATCTTGCAGATGCATGTATTTATGCACTAGAGAATTGGGATCCTAATAACGAAAATGCTCCCAAAGATCGTTATGGAAATAATCTTAGTTGGTTAAATGTAGGTTCGGATTTTGAGGTCTCGATTAAGGAGCTTGCAGAAATAATTTCAAAGCAATGTAAATATAAAGGCGACATTAAATGGGATCATTCAAAACCTGATGGAACGAAAAGAAAAAAATTAGATACATCAAAAATGTCAGATCTAGGTTGGAGAGCAAAAATCAACCTAGAAAAAGGTATCAAAAAAACCATAGCATCATATATTAATGAAAATGAAAAAAATACTGTATAAAAAAATTTTTGATTACCAATAAGATTATGGAAACGATTCAAATAAAAAATCTTTTGAAAAACAGAATAAATATTTTATGTCATATTTTAATTGAGCTCTTAACTTGTATAATTTTGAATTTCATACTCAATGAAATTCCAAACTTAGAAATTTTCAATTTTTATAATTTAATAATTTGGATTTTTGTAAGTTATATTTTTGATAGATATCATTTAAGAAGTTTTCAATTTAAATATATTAAAAAATACATTTTGAAGACTTTTGGGATTTTTCTATTTCTATCATTTTTTAATTTTATATTAGGCTTTAAGGCTTTTTCTATATTAATATTTTTTGCTTTAAGCATATTTACACAGTTTTATTATTTAAAGATTTCTTCAAAAAAAAGTCATACTTATAAAAAGTGGTTAACAAATGACATTAGTTTAATTCAAATGTTTCAGACTAATCCTAAACAATTTAGAAATCATAGATTAGTTTTCTTTGAAAGAAATTTAAAATGTAATTTTTCAGATTTAGAGGGAATTATATTAGATAATAATTTGCCTGAAAATGATTTACTTAAAGAAGCGAATAAATTTGATAAATTTAAGGTATTTTGTAGCTTTGATTGGTGTGAGATATATACAGAATCTTTTCCCCTAAATATTATTAAAAATCATAGTTTTTATAAGGATTTAAAGAAACAAAAAAAAATAAGTATTTATTTTATACTAAAGAGAATTTTTGAATTTATTTTTAGTGTAACTTTTCTGATTATTCTTTCTCCTGCAATTTTTTTGTTTTCTTTATTAGTAGTTTTTCAGGATGGATTTCCTATTTTTTATTCTCAATTTAGAAAAGGCAAAAATAATAGAATTAATAAAATATTTAAAATAAGAAGTATGAAAAAAGACAGTGAGATTAATGGTCCACAATGGTGTTCTTACAATGATTCTAGAATTACTTTTATAGGGAAATTTATGCGTAAAAATAGGATAGATGAACTTCCCCAATTGTTTTCAGTTATATTTGGAGAATTGAGTTTAATAGGACCAAGACCTGAGAGACCAGAAATTGATGATTTTTTAAAGAAGGAAATTGACTTTTATGATTATAGATATTTACTTAAACCTGGAATTACTGGCTGGGCTCAAGTTAACTATCCATATGGGGCATCAATAGAAGATTCAAAAATAAAGCAAAGTTATGATTTATACTATGTCAAGAATATTTCAATAATCTTGGATTTAATCATATTACTTAAAACAATAAGGTTAATATTAAATGGAAGGGGTGCTGTTCCTCAAAAAAAATAATTTAATTATGGATCTAATCTAATCCAATCTAATTTTATTTTTAAACTATTTTTAAATCTAAAAATCGCTAAGTTTTAATTAAAAGTAATATGGTTCAAACTAAAAATTTAATAACTGGAGGTGCCGGTTTTTTAGGATCAAACTTAATAGAAAAACTTATAAGAAATAAAGAATATGTAATTTGCCTCGATAATTGTTTTACTGGAAGGAAAAGTAATATAGAAAAATTTATAGATTCTGATTATTTTGAGTTTGTAGAGCATGATGTTTTGGATCCTATAAATTTAAAGGTTGATAAGATTTGGCATCTTGCTTGTCCTGCATCGCCTAAGAATTATCAAAAAGATCCTATTAGGACCCTCAAAACAAGTTTTATTGGAACTTATAATATGTTAGAACTTGCTTTAAAGCAGAAAGCTAGAATATTATTAGCAAGTACAAGTGAAATCTATGGAGATCCAAAGACTCATCCACAAATGGAGGACTATAACGGTAACGTAAATACTACTGGTATAAGGAGTTGTTATGACGAAGGGAAAAGAGCTGCTGAAACTTTATGTTTTGATTATGGTAGGACTAAAAATGTGGATGTACGGATAGTAAGGATTTTTAATACTTATGGTCCTTATATGCAACCTGATGATGGCAGAGTTGTGAGTAATTTTATTGTTCAAGCTTTGGAAGACAAAGCCATTACAATCTATGGTGATGGTAATCAAACTAGAAGTTTTTGTTATGTTGATGATCTGATACAAGCTATGACGCTTACAATGAATTCTGATTATAAAATGCCAATAAATATTGGGAATCCAAATGAGTTTACTATTAATCAATTAGCAAATATTATTAAAAAGAAAATTAGTAATGATTTAAAAATAGTTTATAAACCCTTGCCTGAGGATGATCCTATTCAGAGATGTCCTGATATTTCTAAAGCTAAAAAGATTTTGGGATGGGAAGCTAAGATAAGTCTAGAAGTAGGCCTTGATAAAACTATTGATTACTTTAGATCGTTTTATGGATAGTAATAAGAAAAGGAATATATGTTGTATCGGAGCAGGATATGTTGGTGGCCCAACTATGTCAATGATCGCTCTAAAATGTCCAAATGTAATCGTAACAGTAGTTGATATTGACCAAAAAAGAATCGATGATTGGAATTCTGATGATTTAACAAAACTTCCAATTTACGAACCAGGTTTAGATGAGATAATATCAAAAGTAAGAGGTAAAAATCTTTTTTTTAGTACAAATATAAAAAGTAGTATATCTTCTGCAGATATTATATTCTTGTCAGTTAACACTCCAAGTAAAGAGAAAGGATTGGGACAAGGGTTAGGAAAGGCTAGCAATCTTGAATATCTTGAAAAATCAGTCAGAGAAATTGCAAATTATTCAAATGGTCATACAATTGTTGTTGAAAAAAGTACAGTTCCAGTTAAAACTGCAGAGACTATTAAATTAATCCTTAATTCTTCTGATTCAAATCAAACAAATAAAAAAAAATCATATTCAGTTATTTCAAATCCAGAATTTCTTGCTGAGGGATCGGCGATTCAAGATTTAGAAAAACCTGATAGGGTTTTGATAGGTGGTGAGGATATGGAATCTATTAATGAGGTAGCAAATTTATATAACGAATGGGTACCGGAGAAGAAAATTTTAAAAACGAATTTGTGGAGTAGTGAATTATCTAAGTTGGCTGCAAATGCTTTTTTGGCTCAAAGAGTAAGTTCAATAAACTCTATTAGTGCAATATGTGAAAAGACAGGAGCAGATATTAATGAGGTTGCCAAGGCCATTGGTGCAGATAAAAGGATTGGAAGTGAATTTATTAATGCTGGTCCAGGATTCGGTGGCAGTTGTTTTAAAAAAGATATATTGAGTTTAATTTATCTTTGTAATTTTTATAGGCTTGATGAAGTCGCAAAATATTGGGAAAGTGTAATTACCATAAATGATTGGCAGCAAGAAAGAATATCAAATATTATTGTCGAGAAACTTTTTGGAACAGTAGTAGGTAAAAAGATAGCTATTTTTGGATTTGCATTTAAAGCTAATACAAATGATACAAGAGAATCACCTGCTATTAAAATTGTAAGAAATTTGCTTCTAGAAGGAGCAAATTTAAGCATTTATGATCCTCAAGTTAATATGGATAAAATTAATGGTGAATTAAGTAATTGTATTTCTGATTTCCTTTTTGCAAGAGACAACTATTCTTGTTGCAAAGCTAACACTGTAGAGGAGGCAGTTGTAAATTCTGATGCAATCATTATATTAACTGAATGGAAAGAATTTAAAAAATTAGAATGGGAGAAATTATTTTGTTTAATGCGTAAGCCAGCCTGGGTATTTGATACCAGAAATGTTTTAGAAAATATTACTCTTAATTATCCTGGAATAAATTTTTGGATTATTGGTAGAGATTTAGAATATTGATTTCTTAGTGTTTGTTAATGGAATTTAATTCTCAAATTTTAGATAATTTAAAAAATAAGTCTCAACTTTTTAAAGAATTAAAATGGCAAATAATTGAAAAATCTTTAAGATCATTTACTACAATTTTTATTAGCCTAATTATTGCAAATATTTTTGGATCTGAAGACTTTGGAAAATATAGCTATGCAATAGCGTTAACAAATATTTTTATTGGTTTCTCTACTTTAGGAATGCCAAATCTAATAGTAGCTCAGATATCTAAATATAGAATTAATAGTAAGCAAATAATTAGTTGCTTTTTGAAAATAAGAATTTTGACTAACACATTAATTTCTTTAGTATTTTTAATTTATATGTTCCTGAATCTTAAAATTGGCTTATTGTTAGCCTTTTGTGTGGGGGCCTCTTTTTTAGATATTTTTGAAAATTATAATCAGGCTAATTTGAAATTAATATATAATGCAAAATCAAAAATTATATCCTATTCTCTAGGTTTATTTTTAAAGCTTGTTTCAATATTTTACTTCAATAGTTATAAACTTGTTTTAATTATATATGCTTTTGAGATTATAGTTTCTTATCTTATCATCTATAAGTATTCTGCCTTAAATTTTAAGGAATTATTATTTTATAAACTTGAAAAGAAATTATTAAAAAATATTATTAGAAAATTAATTCCATTATCTTCAACCTCACTATTTGTAATACTAACGAGTAAATTGGACGTACTAGTAATTCAAAATAAATTTGGATATTCAATTCTAGGACAATATAATATTTTCTCTCAGGTAATATTGTTGTGGTCTATTATTCCATTAATGTTTACGAATTATCATATGCCTAGACTAGCAAAATGCTACTCATTATCTGTTGCTGATTATAAAAGTCAGATAATTAAATATGGAAAAATATATTTTGTAATTGGTTTGATTATTTCATTTATATCAATCTTTGTTTTTAATATGCAATATCAAATATTAAATTACAATAATAAAGAGATATATATTGCTGGGACAATATTATGTTTTGTTAATATTCCTATGACTATTTCACTGCTTCAAGCTTCTATAATTGCAATAAATAATCTTCATTTTTACGGGTTTATAAAAACAATTTCAAATTTTGTTTTAATGTTATTCTTCTCCCTAATTCTTGCTGATTATTTAGGGATTATAGGATTGCCAATTGCTATAAATTTATCTTTCATTTTTTCAGAATATATTCTTCCAAAAATTATTAGAAATAACATAAGGTATACTTTAAAAATGTAGAGAATAAAGTCTTTGAATTTTTATTTTCTGCTAGCTTATATTAAAGTTTTAAACTAAATTATATAAATTAATTATGTTTATGATAAATGTTAGGAATAGATTAAAACTTCATAAAAATTAAGATTATTTTTAATCGACATATCACATAACACTATACGTTTATAATGCAATCAGCTTTTATCAATATCTATTTAGATTTAAAAGATTTAAATATTCGGCATTGGAAATTCGTTACATATTGATTATAGATTTGGGTCTGATTTGGCATTTGACATTAGAAAGC
>CESW01036778.1_pt1 | contig 10652 bp, 14 predicted proteins | sample 531171 | NCBI WGS metagenome assembly CESW01 (sample SAMEA2621859, study PRJEB7988) | marine metagenome | biome: marine biome (ENVO:00000447); feature: surface water layer (ENVO:00002042); material: "saline water (ENVO:00002010), including plankton (ENVO:xxxxxxxx)" | depth 5 m
GTGATCGCCCCGGTCTTCCTCTTTTCAATCCATGCAGACATAAGACGGCCTCCCCATACCATCCGAGCCACTCCCGCGGCCCTCCCTCCCATCTTCGGAGCCTTCCGACACCAACACAAGGGGGTTCAATCCCGGCTGCCTCAGATGCACGAAGAAGCCGGCCCAAAGTGTGCCGACCGATCGCCAAATATTCGAGGACGTCTTGGTCCACTCGGAGGGGCTGGATCAAATGCGCCCCCGCGCCCGTTCCCGCTTGGCGTGACAAGCCGAGCAAACCGCGAAAGCGTCCACGCCTTGCCGCTCTTCGGTGGGGTTATGATAGTGGGCGTGGTCCCACTGGGCGCTCTCGGGCTTATTTGGGGTGTTTGTCAGTTCCACCCCACAGTCCGAGCACTTCCAGCCAGCCGAATGGATCACCTTTAAGCGCTGGATCTGGTATTCGACCGTCCCCCTGTAATGGTCGAGGGCCCTTTGGCCTCGGCTAAAGTCTCGCGATCGGGCGTCCGCCTTTAGCTCTTCGAGCCCTTCGGGGGTCATCTTCTCGGCCTTGTCTATTTCCTCAATATAGCCAAGAGCCCGGGCCGCATATCTTGCCGCGGCGCTCTCCTTGGTGATCGTGGGCTCCGTTGGCATCCAGTCCCGAAGCATTGCCAGATGTTTGGATATGGCGGCGGGCCCGTATCCCTCGGCCAAATCCTCCCGGCCCTTGGATACTAAATCAGCGACCAAAAGCCGTATGGTTGAAAGTTTCGCCAGTCTTATGAAGACGGCCACGTCCAAAGCTCGAAACGGCCGCAAGTCCCGAAACAAGAGCCGAGCGCCCGCGGCCTTTACCCACCCCCAAGGGCTGGGCCTCCATGGCGGGGCCGGCTCAAAGACCGCCACGGCCTCCCCGCTTTCCTCGGTTTCGGTAATCGCTAAGGGGCTCCGCTCCTTTGGTTCGATGGCGGGGAGCGTGTAAACAGGACGAGGGGACGGGGGCGGGGCGCTGAAGTCTGCCACCTCGGCGGCCTCTTCGAGAGCTTCAAGCCTTTCCACCAGGGCGTCCACTTCTCTCGATTGCGTCTTTTTGATTAGCTCAATCTCACGAAATAAGATGTTATTGTTAGATTTGATCTTGTCCGTCGTTTCGCTGTACTCAATGAACGCCCCGGCGGCGTTGAACACCTTCCGCTCAAGTATGCCCACCCGAGCATCAAGCCCAGGGGCTTGGCCCTCCTTCGGGCCCGAAAGGGCCCCAGTGCCCCAAAAATGGCTCTCCCTTTCCAGGCTTTGAGATAATATAGAAGCGACGTAGTCGGACACATTGAGACCGCGTGACTTGGCGCAGTCCTGGAGTAGCGCGATTAACTCTGGGGAATACTCTAAGGATAAAGCACTTTTCCCCGTCGCGTCCTCTTGTCCGGCGTGCTCTTTTATTATCTTCTTGAGGGCCGCTGTAAAACTGACCCCTTCGGACTTTGAAAACTGTTCTATGTGGTGCCGAAGGTCCGCGGGGATGCGGGCGGAGATGTGGGTTTTGCCGGTCTTTACCTCTCCACTCGTAAGATAGGCAGCAAGATCAGATCGCAACCCTTCAGGGATCGGGGTCAATCCCCGCTCGAACTTGCTAATCTCCCACTGTTCAACACCAAGGACCTTTCCCGCTTCCAGTTGGGTCAGTCCGCCCGACTTGCGGAGCGCCCGCAGATCTTCGCCGGCGGCCGTGGCCCGAGCGGTCGGGATCCAGTCTTGGATCTGTTTCATGGTGTATTCAATCTCGTTCATTAGAAGGGGATCCCTTCTTGGCCGTTGCCGTGGGGTCCGTTATCGGCCGGGCCTTGTCCATAGCCCCCGCCTTGGTTCTCCGTGTGCCACCCTCCGCCTTGGTTTTGGTTTTGGCCATAGCCTCCGCCACCATATCCGCCACCCTGGTTTTGGTTATAGCCCCCGCGGGTATCGCCTCGGCTTTGATCACGGCCGCCACCTTGGGCCCTTTCACCACCACCCAGGAACACGATCTCCCGGGCCTTCACCTCGGTAGCCTTTCGGGGGTTGCCATCCCGGTCCGTATATTCCCGGGTCTGGAGTGACCCCTCAATGTATACTTGGCGGCCCTTTTGGAGGTACTTCCCGCACAGCTCGGCTTGAGCCCCCCACACGGAAATCGAGTGCCACTCGGTACTCTCCTGTTGGTTCCCGTCCCGATCTTTCCATGTGTCCGTTGTGGCCAACCTTAATCCAGCTACGGGCTGTCCAGATTTTGTGTACCGGATCTCAGGGTCTGCCCCGAGGTTGCCTAGCAAAGCCACTTTGTTAACGCTTCTTCCCATTGATCTCTCCCTCTCGTTGGTTCTGATATCTGTACTCGTTCACAGCTCTCCACCACTCCCCGAGCCTCTCGGCGTCCCAGTGCCACCGCGGGCGACCCTCTGATCCGGCATACCGAAACCAGGGCCGGCCCATCCAATCGGGTGTCGCGTCCATGGCTATCTTGAGCGCCCGGCGACCCACTCGGAGGCGTTTGGCGGCCTCCGTTGTTGACAAGTATCCGGAATTCGTAAGGTTTACGTCAGTTTTGATGTTCATTTTTTTAATGCCAAAGGTCTAAAAAACTGTATAATTGTCCTTTGGTGCTAATTGATATCATATGTTCTTAGCATATGCAAAGAGTGGTTATATTTTAACCATAAGGGGCAAGGGGGATGGCCCCTCCAACAACAAAAAAGGGAGAATGTAACAAATGCAGATGACAAAAGAAGAGCTGGCAATCTTTAGGCTAGAGCTTGGGGACAACATACGGGCGGCCCGAAAAACCGCGGGCATTTCTCAGATGGATATGGCTAAATTTCTGAACGTAAACCGGCCCACGTATTCAAAAATTGAACGCGGTGAGACAGCGATGCGGGTGGAGGTGCTCGCGGAATTTTGTGAAGCGCTCGGGTGTGATGTGGATTCAATTATGCCAACCACCTCCGCGGGAAAGGCCAAGGATGAAGGCTCCATTGCGGCCTCGGTTCGCCAGATCTACCGCGGCCAAATCGTCTTAGAGAAAGGGATCCGGAGGCTTTCCGGTTTGATTGGTGTAAATCTCGGGGAGTAGATCGAAAAAACGGGCTGATCATTTTTTGGCCTAGAAAAGCTCATAAAAAGATCATAACTTGATGGGGTGCCGGTGCGGGCACGAATAGATCAAGCGAGCGATCAATGGGCAGAAAATCGAAAACTCCCCAGGCGGGGCCGGTTGTTTCTGGGCCGAATCATGCGCCTCGAAACTTCCCGCACTTGTTTACCCGGCCCCGCCTTTTTTCTTTGGTGGCACCATGAGCGCCACCGCGATCAAGTGGTACCGCCGCACTGCGCCACACCTCACCACCCACAACTCCAAGGGCGTTCGCGTTTCCGTGGCACTCCAGCGCCACGGGCTTCTAACGCTTGCCGCCTCCGCCGATACTTCCGGCCTTTCTCGCTTCTCAATCTCTGGGCTCGCCGTGGAGATGGGGGTGGACCGAAAGACGGCCCGGAGGGTGGTGGAAGCCCTTGAAGCATTTGGGGCGATTTGTCGAAATCCGGGCGGCTTTGTCGTTGGGGGGGTGGGGAGTGGCTCCCCAAAAGTGGGGACTGGTTCCCCAGGGGTGGGGACTGACTCCCCAGAAGTGGGGACTGGTTCCCCAGGGGTGGGGACTGGTTCCCCACCTACGGGAGAAAATCCAGATTTTGACTATATACAACCTTCGTACCCCTATCGGGGTACTCAGGAGAGACGCGCACACGTGCGTGCACGCGAGGGCCTCTCGGCCCCCTCTCCTGGAAAAGCTCAAGAAGGGCTGACCAGTTCAAAGCCTCAAAGCGAACCGGAAGCCTCCGCCATCTTGGCTGAATGGGACAACCTCAACGGCCACGCTCGGGGCATGACGGCACCCAATCGAGACCGGGCCGCGATACTTGCCTATGTCCAAAGCCATGGAGCGGAGAAGGTCCGCAAGGCCATGGACGAGATCCGGGAGGACTTGCCCGGCTCGGGCTGGAAGTGCTTGGAGCGCGGAACCTGGATCCCGGTCTCGTATGTCCTCGATCGAATCCAAAGCCCCAAGCGGCCACCACGGAAAAGACGCACCCACTCCGTGAGCTATGAAGACAGCTTCAAAAACAACCCGCCGCAGATCGGCGCGGCAACGGTCCCGAATACCCCGGAGGCCCGCCGCGCCGCTCTTCGAAACTTTAACCGATAGGAGGGAGACCCTATGCAACCACTCAGCGCCGGCACCCAGTCGCTGATCGAAAAGCTCGAAGCCATGAGACCCGAGGCCCGGAAGAGAGACCGGGAGCGTCGGAAAGGCTTGGGAGATTGGGCAAAGCAGACAAACCCAGGAGAGGCCCCAAAGATTTGGACGGCCCAGGACCTGATCGTGGACACCAGCGCGGCCACCATCAAAGCCAACAAGGCTCAGAAGTGGATGTATGGTTGTGTTGATTGTTACCAATCCGGGGGCTGGATCTCAGGCGTTGGCCGGGACGCTTACCCATGCCCCAAGTGTGACGGCCTCAACGGCTTGATCGATCGGGTCAACCGCTCCCGGCTTCCCTCGAAATTCTACGGCAAGAAGTACGATCGAAGCCGTCAAAACCTAGCCGGGGAGGGCTCGGCGGACCTTCTAACCGACTGGGGGCGCGGGGTTTTTGGCCGGGAGGATGTGAGCGGGGCGGCCTTTGTTGGCGCTCCGGGGCGGGGGAAGTCGCATCTAGCGTACACCATCGGCCAATGGGTCCTCTTTCAGGGGGGGCGGAGGGTCCGGTGGGTCAACTGGCCAAAGCATTTGGAGGGCATCAAGGCAAGCTATGGAGACCGGCGGACACGCTCGGCCGAGTGCTGGGATGGGCTCCCAACCAAGGGCCTCGTGATCGTGGACGACTTCGGCGCGGCTCAAGCCACTGAGTGGGCCAAGACCCAATCGTGGGCGCTCTTTGAGGAGTGCCCCCAGGCGGTGACCCTCTTAATCACAACCAACTTAAATCCATCCGAGAGCGGGGCCGGGGGCATGGCCGACGCACTTGGAGAAAGGGCGGCATCCCGGCTTTTCGGTGTTTGCGGGTCCGCGATCTTTGTTTTTGGAGGAGAGGACAAACGCCGAGCGATTTAAACCCAGGGGCAGGAAAGGGCAAAGGGCAATGTGGGCGGAAGAGTTTTGCATGGAAATGTCGATCGAGACTGCAAGGGAGACCAAGGATGCGGCGACGCTAGCGGTCCGGGAGCTGGAGGACGCCAAACAGTTTCCCCCGCCGGACCTGAAGACGGCACAGCGCCGGGCACGGGTGGTGCGGATCGATCAAATCATTGAGCGGCTCGATCAACTCGAAGATCTCATGGGTGAGATCCTCGAAGAGGCCGAGCCCGAGACCGCGAGCCAGCGGGCCAACCGTTGGCCATCGGTGATCTGATGTTGACGATCGGGATCGATCCAGGACTGGACGGGGCCGCCGTGGCCCTTGTTGACGGCGTGCCCATCGTTTGGACGATCACGCCCACCGGGAAGGTCCGGCACGGCAAAGGGACGCGAAAGGTTTTTGATCCCGCCGCTATGGATTGGTGGTTCCGCCGAGTATGCGCGGAGGTCTACGAGGCCGGGGCGGGGGAGTATGAGGCCCCCGACTTTGTTGCGCTCGAAGCCACCGAAGCGAGGCCGCCGAAAGGCCGGAACGCTTGCCACTCTTTGGGCTATTCCCAAGGGCTTTGGGAGGGGCTCTTGGTGGCGCATCGGTGGCCATACGAGATCGTTAGGGCGGCCGAGTGGCTGCCAAAAATGACCAGGGGGGTTCCAGGTAAGGGCACGAAAGATCGAACCGTTTTAGCCGCTCGGCGGCTTCTTCCGGCGCTCGATCTTACGCGCTCGGCTCGCTCTTCTAAGCCTCACGATGGCTTGGCGGACGCGGGGCTTTTGGGGCTTTGGGCATACCGGCAAGGGAAGCCGGCGGGGAGTAATGCCTGAACGCTACGAACTGGCGGATAAATACGAGTGGGTGAAATGCAAACCGGACGGGAGCCACGAGCGGATCGAAATCTTCCCCACCTTGGGGATCTGGAGAGTTTGGAAAAAGGGCCGGGTGGGGCCGGAAAGACTGGTGATTGAGCGGACGGGGTTGGAAGAGGATTTTTTGACGTTGGCGGGTGAGTATATCGCCGCCGCAATGACTGGAGGGAGATATTTTGGGAGCACAATCCATTAGAAAACTGGAGCTTGGTGGCCGAGGTGGCACCATCGGCGGGACGTCTTGGGGGCCCCTTCTCGGGGTCTGTAAGTACAAGAACGCGATGGATATTTGGTCGAGGGTCATGGGCTACGAGAAACGAAAGCCCACCACCGAGGTGATGGCCCGCGGGATACGCTTGGAGCCCATTGTGGCCGAGCTTGCCGAGGAGGCGCTGGGTCTTGAGCTTTACGAATTCCGGAGTGATGGGGAGTACTCGGAGACCCAGCGGTGGCCCCAGCCTTATCCAATGTTTTCGGCGTCACCGGACCGCCTGGCCTTCGAGCCCTTCTTGGGGGGCGTCGAAAGGACCGCAGCGCCCCAGGAGCGACTTGTGAAGCGGGCGACTATGGCCAAGGACTGGCAATTGGTCGGGCCCGTGGAGCTTAAGACCATGAGCGAACGGGGAAAGTGGGAAGGGGCCGGGCCTCCGTCCTATCGGCTGCAATTGATGTCCTATATCTGGTGGGCGCATCTCGACGCGCTAAGCCTCAATCGGCCCCCGGTGGGGTGTGGGTTCCTCGTTTGCCTTCAGGCCAAAGAAGAGAGCTTGGGAAGCATCCAGACCGTCAATGATGCCCGGGAGCTTCTCCGGCTCAAGGCGGCAAAGCTCCACGTTCACACATACGACCGGGATCCGGTATTCGTGGAGCAGGTGATCCCGCTCGTTTTGGAGTGGTGGGATCGATATGTGGAGACCAAGACACCACCGCCGGCCGTGGGGGTCCTAAATCGGGACGGCGTGGACACTTGCGCCCAGGCGCTCCAAGCCCATTTCGGCTATCACGAAGAGCGGGCCATCGATGCCGGGGAGGAGTTGGTAAGGCTCGCGGAGCTTCGAGAAGAAGTCCGGACGAGCATTAAGGCGCTCGAAAATGACAAGCGGCGGATCGATAACGAGATCCGGATGAAGTTGGCGGGGGCGAAGTTGGCCGAATCCCCCCGGGTCAAAATCTCAGTTTCACAAACCGCCGGCCGGATGCGATTTGACGCCGCGGCGCTCAAGGCCGCCGACCCCGAGACACATGAAAAGTACATGAGCCGGGGAGCGTCTTATGAAGTTATGCGGGTGACACTTAGAGAGCCGAAGGAGGGCGCGAAGTGATGGACGGGCTTGTACTGGTGGCGCTGTTGGCTTTCGGGGTGGTGTTGGCGCTCCTCCCTGGGTATTGGCTTTTTTTGAGGTACAGCGGGACCCGCGGGCGTGATCGTTGATCTCTATCTTGTACTTGTGGCGGCCATCGCCGGTGCACAGCTCGGTTTCACAGCCTGGCAAGCCGGGCAGGATTCCCGGGACACTTCGGAAGGGTGCCCCACCAAAAAGAAAACCCGAGGGTAGGCCCTCACAGACCAAGAAAGGACCCTAGACTAAAACTTTGTCGAATAGCCCCGCCCCCGGTTTTGGGGGTGGGCCCCACTTTTGGGGCTCGGTCAAAATTCGATCACGTGATAAAATGGTAACCAGTGCTGCGGGCCGTTGGGCGTGCTCTCTGGTATCTCCCTCCCCTCCGCGGGGTTCGCCCGGCGGTCCGCTTTTTATGGTATACTAAAAAAAGATCGAGCCCGGACGGATGGCAAAAAATGGCCACCTCTTTCCGGGCTTTTCGTGCTTCTCAAGTTATCGATCGATCCAAGATTCACGGCCCCGAATCGTCAACGCTGGCGGGGATTTCTCCGCCCGGAATGCGCCTCGGGCTTCTCTTAGTCCGACGTCTTCCGGCCAGCGGACGCCTACCGCCCAGTACCTGAGACAATCGATGCCGTGATCGAACCCGTCCCGCTTGGATGGGGTCTCCTGATTCGATCCAGGTTGCCAGCGGTAACCGTTGACGCATTTCGCGAAGGAGCGGGGCGAGATGTCGGGGCCATAGTGCCAAAGTTTATGGGTACATAAGAGCCGGCGCTTCCCCTCCTGGTTCTCGATAAGACGCCATAAGAGCTTCAAACCCGCGATCACGTTGACCCGTGCCGGCTTGTCCGTATATCGGACGGCCATCCCGAGCCCGCCCACCGCCGGAGATTGGCGGACGTCATCGATCGCGGAAGTCATGTTTGGATCGTCCCTCATGTTTCGGCCCGCCCGGTCTCCGTAAATGGCCGAGATCGGAATGTGCCCCAAAGGCGCGTCCGGCCGGTCTGCGGGCCAAGCCGGCGGGGCTCCTATCTTGGGGACCCCTTTTCGGAGAATGGCGCACACATCGAAGACTGAGGCCCCGTCCGGGCAAGCCTCACCCCATACCACGTCCGCCCCACCGTCTCCGATCGAGGGATCATGGGAAATTATGAGCGCGTGGGGATGACGCACGCCGAAGTCAAAGCAAACCCACGTTCTCATCCAGGGCTGGGGCTGCCAATCGGGGCTCGGTGTGAGGTTGCCAACGGGCCAAGCCTCGGGGATCCACCCGTCCAAGATCGAACCCTCCGGAGGCATCGGCATAGCCAAAATATTCTCTCGATACTCTCGCGGGCTTAAAAGGGCCACCCAGGCATCGAAACGCTCGGCCCCTAAGTTGTCCCGGTTGCAATAGCTTGAAGCGGTCTCAGAGATGCCCCCGCGCTCCTTGGTCCACTTCAACCACCAGGCCCCCGCGGTTGGCTTCCCAAGGCAAGCGAGTTTTCCCACCCCTGCACGGATACGTCCGAGGCAAGCGGACGCCGGCTCATGGGTTGAAAATTGGTTGGATTCGTCGATGATGGCCCAGCCAACCGAGGCACCCTCGATCGAGTTGGCCGAAGTGGAGACGGTGGAAGGGCGGCTCCAAGACTGGATCCAGACCTTGGTGGTTTTGCCATCATAAACTGGGCTCTCCCAGTGCGGGGCCTGGACGCCGTGGGAGCTGTAACGATAGACCCAGCCGATGGGGGCCAGGATCTTGGATAGCTCTTGGCCAAGGGTCCGGCTTGATCGTGCCATCGAATCAGTTAGGAGGATCCCGTCCCCGTATCCCATTTGGGCGGACAGTTGGCACAGGTACGCGGCGAGCCGTGTTTTTCCGCAGCCCCAGCCACCCATGAATCCGATCAGTTTCGTATCGGGGTCCATCCAATAGGCGGCGATCTTCACTTGGGCCGTGTTCAGCCTCCAGTCATCGGGATCCCACGCCGGGTGGGCTTCAGCTGATACCGCTGGAATCATCTTCTTCCACCTCCGCGTCTTCTATGTCTTCGATGCCTTGGGGCTTTACTCCGATCATGAGGTCCAGATCTTTGGCTTTGTCGAGTTGGCCCCGGATGCTTTCGAGCATGACGGACATCGGCGTTTCCTGCTTTTCGACGGCCTGGCCACCACTTCCAAGGTCGATCTGGACCAAGGGCCGGGCGTTGGTGTCACCCTCCACAATCTTCCACCAGTCAACGAGGGCCCGTTGCCGGACGCTCACGGGGTGCTTCTCCTGTTCGTCCAGGGCGATGGCTAACAACTTGTTGAGGACGTGGACACGGGGTGCGGCGTGCGCTTTCCGGGTGTCTAACTCCCGGAGGAATTGAGCGGTCTGGGCGTCGGTTGCTTCAGAGTAGGCTTGAGCCCAGGCAAGGCCCCCTACTTGGCAGGCTTGGAGGAATTTACCGCGGACCAATTGTTCATCCAGGGTAGTGCCGGCGGCTTGTGGAATCTCCTCCACACCGGCCTCCGTTGCTGTTTGAGGTATCTTGTCCGGCCCCGTAGTCCGATCGGCATGGTAGCGGGCGAAAGCGTTGGACCGCCTCCACTTCGAGAGGGTCCCCCGTAAAACTCCGGTCTCGGTCTGAATGTCCCGATAACTCACCCCATCCGACATCATTGCGAAGCAACGCAGCTTCCGCTCGTCCATTGGCTTCGAGGCATAAACCGTATCAGTCTTCTTTTTTTTGATCTTGGTCATTTTCTGATCATCCTTTGATCATATTGTACATTTTATGTGCTAACATTGGAAACCAAGACGGAAACCATGGAAACCCAATAAATCCAGATAGATAGGTCCCAAGGTGGGACGGTGTGGGTGGAAATGGTGGCCAAAAATGGCATTTGGAAACCATGCAAAGGGGGGTGGAAAATGAAGAAAAAGATCAAGCTGGGCGACCTAATCCCGGACGATGTGAACGCCAACAAGGGCAACCCGCGGGGCCTTGCGGCCGTGGAATCAAGCCTCCAGAAGTACGGGGCCGCCCGGTCCGTGGTCCTCGATAAGGACAACCGGATACTGGCCGGGAATAAAACGTGGGAAGCGGCCGGGGCGATTGGCCTAGAAAACGTTCAGATTGTGGAGACGACCGGGGACACTCTTGTGGCCGTGAAGCGGTTGGACATTTCGATCGATAGCCCAAGGGGGCGAGCCCTCGCAATTGCGGACAATCGCGCCGGGGAGGTTGGCTTGACGTGGGACGGAGAGAACCTTGCCCACTTATCGACCCAGGTTGATCTCCTTGAGTTTTGGACGCCCGGCGAGCTG
>CESW01107110.1_pt1 | contig 10650 bp, 11 predicted proteins | sample 531171 | NCBI WGS metagenome assembly CESW01 (sample SAMEA2621859, study PRJEB7988) | marine metagenome | biome: marine biome (ENVO:00000447); feature: surface water layer (ENVO:00002042); material: "saline water (ENVO:00002010), including plankton (ENVO:xxxxxxxx)" | depth 5 m
GTCTGATCCAGAAAGACTTAAAGTTTTTGATGCTGATCCTGCATCTACAATATCCCCATTTGTAACAACCGGTATTTTTACTGCTTGCTTAATTTCAAGAATGGCTTTCCAATCCGCCGTACCCTTATAAAATTGATTACGAGTTCGGCCATGTATTGTAACCGACTTTACTCCACATTTTTCAGCTATTACGCCAAGCTCTTTTGCTTTTTTTAAGATGTCATCCCAACCAAGACGTGCTTTTAAAGATACTGGGATATAAACAGCGCTTACAACACTTTCAATAATTGATGCAGCTTTTTTTAAATCACGCGTAAGTGCTGACCCAGAGTAGCCTCCAACAACCTTTTTAGCAGGGCAACCCATGTGTATATCTATTACTCCAGCCCCTAAATTAGAAACCAATTTAGCCGCTTCACTCATTACTTTTGGCTCACATCCTGCAAGCTGTACCGCTGTTTTGAGAAAGTTTGAGCCCACCAAAATCTTACGACTTTTAAGGCCATCACACAGCAAGTCACGATCAGCAACCATTTCACTAAAGCACATATCAACACCAAATTTATTTACGGCGTTTTTGAATAGTAAATCGGTAATCCCGGCCATAGGAGCCAAGAGTACAGGAACTTTTCCAGTTTTTATTATTGAACTCAGCACTAAACTACATCCACTTTACTTTTAGATAGTACGACGATTAGGCTTGAACAAGATTTTATGCTTTTTTTTTCATCACTATTAAATAAACGATTAAATTTTAGGCATTTTTGTTTTTATTGAACAAAGTGATAAGAAGACTTAGAAAATTAAACAAAGCTAATATCTAAATGTGGGGTAAAAGATGAAAATCATCGCCATAATAGTTGCAGCTGGCAGAGGAACGCGCGCTGGGGGCACAACTCCGAAACAATGGCAACATATAAGCGGTCGGAGAATTATAGACCACTCCATAGATTTATTTAAAAACAACTCCAGAATTAATAAGGTAATGGTTGTACTTCATTCAGACGACCTTGATCTATTAAATAGAAATGATGTTTTATTTACAGAAGGTGGTGCCACAAGATCAGAATCGGTTAAAAAAGGGCTTAGAGCTTTACAACAAACTGAGAGACCGGATTATGTATTAATTCATGACGCTGCCAGACCTTCAACTCCACCAAATCTTATCAATACTGTAATTGAAAATTTGAAAACTACAGATGCTGTGGCTCCCGCATTAGCAGTTTCTGACACGCTGTGGGAAGTTATTGACGAAAAGGTTGTTAAGACCAAAAGCAGAAATAATATCTGGCGAGCTCAAACGCCGCAGGGCTTTCACTTCAATAAGATACTTGAGGCTCACAATGCTAGTTCATCTGATGCTACAGATGATGTGGAAGTTGCCATTGCAGCAGGAATACAAGTAAAAGTAATAAGTGGTAGCGAGAAAAACATAAAAATTACAACAGCCGAAGATTTCAAGCGTGTTATGATAGTATAAGAGTTAATTATGGATATAAGACTTGGTAATGGTTTCGATGTACATGCTTTTGAAGCAGGAGAATTTGTCATCTTGGGCGGAATTAAAATACCTCACACATTTAAGCTTTGCGGCCATTCAGACGCCGATGTCGTGCTGCACGCTATTACAGATGCCATTTTTGGAGCTTTAGCAGACGGGGATATTGGCACTCATTTTCCTCCAGATGACAAAAAATGGAAGGATGCCTCAAGTGATATTTTTCTTAAATATGCACAGAAACTTGCAAAAGGTAGAAATTTCAAGATTGGTAATGTAGATTGTACGGTGATTTGCGAAGAACCAAAAATTAAACCTCATGCTAAATTAATTAAAAAAAATATTCAAAATATTCTAAATCTTAATAAGGATAGAGTTTCTATAAAGGCTACAACAAGCGAAAAGTTGGGCTTTACTGGCCGCAAAGAAGGAATAGCAGCTTTAGCCACCGTAACTCTTATCACCCCATGAGCGCAGCAATTGCCACAATTTTTGGAATAGGTTATCTACGTCCAGCTCCTGGAACTTGGGGGTCTTTGTTTGCACTCATCCTTGCAATTTTATTAGTAAAAATTTTTGGAATAATTGGGTTTATACTTGCTCTACTGTCAATAAGTACATTTGGATGGTGGGCAACGAGCGTTTATCTAAAGCAAATTAAAACTAAGGATCCATCAGAAGTCGTTATTGATGAGTTTTTAGGACAGTGGATCGCAGTTTTACCGATTGCGATAGCAGTATTCTATTTTAAACTTGATCCGTTCGACCTATGGCCCGGATGGATATCTTCTTTTTTATTTTTTCGATTATTTGATATTTGTAAACCATCTTTGATTGGTTGGGCTGACAAAAAAAATGGAGCACTAGGAGTTATGTTAGACGATATTTTTGCAGGCGTTGCCGCTGCAATATGTACAATTACTTTGGCGGTTTTGTATCATGGCTTTTAATAAAAATGTCTAATTTAAACGACTTGTATTCTCTCGCAATAAAGTTGAGGAGTAAAATTGTTTCGGCGGAAAGCTGCACAGCTGGCTTACTTGCTGCGACCCTTACTGAACTTCCGGGTTCGTCAGTTTTTTTTGAACAGGGATATATAACGTATTCAAATCATTCTAAAACACGAGTTTTGGGAGTTGAAAATAAAACCTTAAAAAAATATGGAGCTGTAAGCGAACAGGTCGCAAAGCAAATGGCAGAGGGTGCTTTAAAAAGATCAAAAAGTACTATCGCCATTTCGATAACAGGAATTGCTGGTCCCGGCGGCAGCGATTTCAAGCCCGAAGGGTTAGTATGCTTTGGAGTAGCAAGAGAAAATGGCAAAATAAGAACTGAAACAAAAAAATATGGCCCGATAGGAAGAGATAATATTAGATCCCACGCAGTCAAAACAGCAATTACTTTACTATATGAGGAGCTTTCTGTGAATTAATCAGCGTAAAGGGCCATTGCCTGATTTTCAAAAGCAAATAAAACGCGTTGCATTGCTTCATTAAACACAACCCCTACAATTTTTTGCAATACAGCATTCTTCATTTCAAAATCTACATAAAATGAAACTTCGCTACCGAACTCGAGACCTTTAAAATGCCAAGTTGAGTGCATGCGCTTAAAAGGTCCATCAATATATTCAGTGAGTATTTGGTTTTCAGATCGGATAAGAGTAACTTTACTTGCAAACTTTTCTCTGAAAACCTTAAAACTTATAACAAGGTCTGCCTCAAGAACTTCGTTTTTTCCAATCATATTTCTCGAATGTATTCTGGCTGCCGAACACCAAGGAAGGAATTTTGGATAACTGTTCACATCAGCCACCAAGTCAAACATCTGTTCTGGCTTGTATTTTAAAATTTTTGTTTCCGAATGAGTAGGCATTTTATTATACTTGTAGTGACAGTTTTACAGAGATACGTAATGTTATTCAAAAAATAAAGGGTGATTTAATGTCAGAGCGACCATATGTCATTGATGAAATGATTTCTGCAAAAGCAATTGCTGCAAGAGTAGAGGAGTTGTGTAAAAATATACAAAGTGAATTCGTGGGTACGGATAAGCTCATTGTTGTGGGCTTGCTTCGAGGTTCATTCGTTTTTATTGCAGACTTAGTGCGTGAATTAGACCTCCCAGTAGAAGTTGATTTCTTGGAAGCATCATCATACGGAGATGGAATGGAAAGCTCACGAGAGGTGCGTATTTTAAAAGACTTAAGGGGGGCGATTGAAGGAAGAGATGTATTAGTTGTAGAGGATATCGTTGATACTGGCTATACTCTGAGCCATGTTATATCGTTGCTAAAGTCCAGAGGGCCTGCCCGATTAATGTCGATCGCCCTGCTTGATAAGCCCAGTAGACGTGAAGTTGAGGTTAAGGCAGATTGGACTGGCTTTGAAATACCTGACGAATTTGTTGTTGGATATGGAATAGATTACGCTCAGCGTAACAGAAATTTAGATCACATAGGAAAAGTACGATTCACTGGCTAGCTTACGAAGGATAACATAGTGCGGTGTTATTTTCCTTTCCATACCGGATCGCGTTTCTCCGAAAAAGCACGCGCACCCTCTAGTTGATCCTCTGAACGATACAAAGTCTCAACCGTTCTAAATTGACTTTTTGTTATCATATTTAAAGCGTCGTTGAACTTCATATCTTCACCTTCGCGCACTACTTCTTTTATTGCAGCATAGACTAAAGGGGGCCCTGAAGCCAGAAGCTCAGCGAGCTCTCTCGCCTTAGCTAACAAATCTTTTGATTTATGCACCTGATTTATCAAACCCCACCGAGCCGCTTCTTTGGTGTCGATCCACCTTCCAGTGAACAACATTTCCATTGCTATATGGTACGGAATGCGCTTTGGAAGTTTTAATGAAGCAGCATCTGCAACAGTTCCAGAACGTATTTCTGGCAATGCAAACGAAGCATGCTCTGCCGCTAATATGATATCTGCAGATAGAGCCAATTCAAGACCGCCGCCGCAACAGATACCATTTACGGCTGCGATAATTGGTTTATTCATGTGAGGCAACTCTTGTAATCCGCCAAAACCGCCAACACCATAATTACCATCAACGGCATCGCCATCTGCGGCAGCTTTTAAATCCCAACCTGCACAGAAAAATTTTTCCCCTGCCCCAGTAATGATTGCAACTCTCAAATTTGGATTATCTCTAAAATCACAAAATATATCACCCATAACTTTGCTAGTTTTTAAATCAATAGCATTAGCTTTAGGTCGGTTTAAAGTTACTTCAAGAATATGTCCGAAGACATTCGTTTTAACAGAGTCAGTCTTCATAAATTTACCCCAATTACATTTTTATTAAAGCATCAACAGCAACAGCTCTAGAAGCTGTAACTAAAAATGGGTTTATTTCTAATTCGGATAACTCACTGCTATTCTTTACAACAAATTCCTGCAGCTTAAAAATATTCTGTATCAATTGCTCCATATTAATTGCCTTCGAGCCTCTATAACCATCAATAACCTTTGTAATCTTCAAATCTTTTAATGCTTCATTAAATTCACTTTTAGTAAATGGCACGACTAAACTTATGCTATCAGACAAAATCTCAGTCAAAGTTCCTCCAGAGGCTATCGTAAATATAAAACCATGAGCCGGGTCATTAATAATACCCACTAATAACTCAATTAAAACATCACCTATCATTTCTTCAATCAAATATTCGCTATAACCCATATCGTCAAAGGCCACCTTCAATTCTTCGGTACTCTTTATATCCAGTCGAACACCTCTATTTTCAGTTTTGTGAGATAAGCCAAGCGCTTTGATAACTACCGGAAAATCAAAAGGCAGATTACCTAACAAATCTCTATTTTGAACGATAATATTTCTAGGAGTATCAACACCAATTTCAGACAATAAGGATTTAGAATATGCCTCATTAAATAAACGGGAACTCTGGTTGTTATTTGGTAAAAGCACTGGATTAATTGATATGTCTATCTCAGTTTTTTGAGTAGATGCCGCTACTATTGCAGCCAAGCCTTCGTCCATACCACACAGAGGAATTAAATTTTTTTGCATTAGTTCTTTTGCTAAACCTTCTTCTATATTTTCAGCAAGTGTAGACATTAATGCCACCGGTTTTTTTATTGTTTCCTTAGTTAGAAGTGCTGCCTCAATAACGCAATTCCATGCCGTAGGATCGCATAAATCAGACCTAGGAAAATCAACGATAATTATTCCAATATCTATATTCTTATCTCTCATTATTGAGATAAATGTTTTTGCCATCTTATTGGCGTCTCCCCAAATATAGGTATGATAATCCAATGGATTAGCCAGTGCCACCTTCCCACCTAATGCATTTTTAAGATTTTGATTTTGTTTTTTTGTTAACTTTGGAAATAAAACCTGCTCACCGTACGATAGATCTGCTATCAAACTCGCCTCTCCTCCTGAGCAGGATACAGACGCTGCGCATGGACCTGATAATCGCCCGTGACAATGAAAAATTTTCAATGTTTCTATAAACTCAGACAGCGAGTTCACTCTTGCAACCCCAAGTCTTTTCATTAAAGCCAACGCCCCTTTATCACTCCCCGCCAGTGATGCGGTGTGAGATACCGCAGATAGCTGTGCGTGTTGAGACTTGCCAACTTTTATTAGAACGATTGCTTTACCGAGCCGGTCACACAAGCTTACTAACTTTTCAAAATTTCTTATTGATCCTAGACCCTCTACGTATAATCCCAGCGCGGTAACTCTTGTATCTTCAACAATATTCATAGCCAGTTCAGCCAACCCCAGTTGTGCCTGGTTTCCTGCAGTAACTGCGAAACCAATAGGCAAACCACGTTTTTGCATCGTTAGATTGATCATTATATTTGAACTCTGAGTAATAATGGCAACGCCACTATCAACATTTTGACCCCCGTGCTGGTCTGGCCATAAACAAAAATTGTCAAAATAATTAATTATTCCATAACAGTTAGGACCCAAAATGGGCATCCTTCCAGCCGCATCGATTAAGGCTTCTTGTAACTCATGACCATCTTCTAACTCGGTTACAGCCTCCGAGTATCCAGATGCAAAACAAACAGCCCCACCACAGTCTACCTTTGAAAGTTGAGAAACTATGTCAACGGTAGCAATCCTATTAACACCAATGAATGCAGCATCAATCGAACTCGGTAAATCACTTATATTCCTATACGTTTCACAACCACAGAACTCGACTTCTGATGGGTGCACTGCAAATATCTGCCCGCTGAAATTTATTTTTTTAAGCTGGAAAACAATAGACCTTCCCCAAACACCTCCACCAATGACAACTACATTTTTTGGATTAAGAAATCTATCTAAACTATTGATATTATTTACTTTAAACACTCTATTTATAACGCTTTTATGAGCCAAGTGGCCTCAAGAGTTCTCGACTAATTATATGCTTTTGAATTTCTGAAGTGCCGTCCCAAATTCGCTCCACTCGGGCATCACGCCAAAACCTCTCAATAGGATAATCATTCATAAGACCCATACCCCCATGTATTTGTAAAGTGACATCAGTGACCCGCGCAAGCATTTCTGAAGCATAAAGTTTGGCAGAAGCAATTTCTCTATTGGCATTTAAACCTTGATCTAATTTCCATGCAGAATTTAATGTAAGCAAATCTGCAGCATCAATTTCAGTTATCATGTCTGCTAACTGAAAGCTAATTCCTTGAAATTTACCAATACTTTTACCAAATTGCTTACGTTCTGCGCTATAATTTACTGCATACTCAAAACAACGCCTGGCTCGACCTACTGACATAGTGGCAACAGTAATTCGAGTAGCATATAACCAAGTGTTCATTACTGCGAAACCACCATCAACTTCGCCTAAAACCTGTTCATTTGATAAACGGCAATTATCAAACTCAAGGATCATATTATTATAACCTCTATGACTTACTGACTTATATCCATCGCGTATTGTAAAACCTGGGGTTCCTCTATCAACTAAAAATGCAGTAATCCGCTTCTTTGGGCCTTTAGGAGTTTCATCCTCACCTGTAGCAACAAATACGATTACAAAATCCGCATGGTCGGCTCCTGAAATAAAATGCTTCACACCATTTAGTAACCAGTCACCACCATCACGAATAGCAGAACATTTCATACCCCTTACATCCGATCCGGCGTCTGGTTCCGTCATCGCCAGTGCATCCATTTTTTCACCGCTCACAGCGGGAAACAAATATTTCTCTCTTTGGTCACCTGTGCAGGCCATCAAGATATTTTGAGGACGTCCAAAAAAGTGATTGAGCGCCATTGACGCTCGCCCTAACTCACGCTCAACCAAAGCGAACTCTAAATGATTTAAGCCAGCGCCGCCAACTTCGCTTGGAAAATTACATGCATAGAAACCAAGATCTATTGTTTTTCTCTTAATTTCCTCTGCAACTTCTTTAGGGACTATTCCAGTAGCTTCTACATCACTTTCAAAAGGATAAATTTCATTTTCAACAAAGTTTCTGACAGTATCAACTATCATTTGCTGTTCATCAGATAATCCAAAATTCATAACTCACCTATTTGAATATTCTTTTTAATTTTCTAGCAATATCACCCACCGGCTCACATGATTTTCGCGTATTTAGACTCACATGAAGTAGAAATTGCTCACAGGTCGCTAGGTCGACTTCATCTACTTTTCGTTTCATCGTATGAAAAAGCTTTAGCTTTTTTCCATCAACCAGTAGTACTGATGTGTCCACATATATATTCTCACCAGCTAATGTTTCATCTAAATACTTTATATGGTTTTCCACCGTAAAATAACTATAACCAGAAGCTATGTAATTAGAGTCAACACCTACTAAAGACAAAAACCCATCGGCTGCATCCGAAAAAACTTGACCATATCTGCCCTCGTTCATGTGACCATTGTAATCCGTCCAATCAACGGGAATGACTCTTTCTACACTTACGAGCATTTTATTTTTTAAAGTTTTATCTTCAGAAATCATTTTTTCATGAGCGGAGATTGTACTACCAGCACCAAAATTTTGCTGTTTCAAACTACGTAAAATAGCAATTAAATTTTTGTCCCTAATACGTTCAAGCTCACGGATTGATTTATCACCCGACTGAGCATCAGACTGGGACGCTATTTTTTTCACAAGCTCCTCAGTCAGGTCAGGAACATCCATTAGTTTTGTCCAAGGCCATTGCAAGCATGGACCAAATTGCGATAAAAAGTGCTGCATGCCAGCTTTACCACCAGCAATTCTATATGTTTCAAAAAGGCCCATTTGAGCCCATCGAAGACCAAAGCCATATCGAATTGCATTATCTATTTCTGAGGTAGTAGCTACATCATCTTTAATTAACCACAAAGCTTCTCGCCAAACAGCTTCAAGAAATCTATCAGCCAAATGTGCATCAATTTCTTTTCTGACATGCAGTGGAAAAAAACCTAATTGTGTTAAAATTTCCATTGCGCTTTTTATGTAACTAGTCGTCGTTTTATCACTTCCAACAACCTCAATTAGCGGCAACAAATAAACAGGATTGAATGGATGACAAACGATTATTTGTTCTGGTGCTTTAGAATTTCCTTGAAGTTCTGAGGGCTTAAACCCAGAAGTGGACGACGCAATTATTGCAGATTCAGGACAAGATGTTTGAATATCTTGATAAACAAGATGCTTGATCTTCAATCTCTCTGGAACACTTTCTTGTATCCAGTCTGAACCAACAACAGCCTCCGCTATACTTTTACAAAATTTTATTTTGCCCTCTTTAGGCAACTGAGACTCGTAAAGCATTGGGAGAGCAAAACGTGCATTATTTATAATTTCTGAAAGAGTTTTCTCTACGTTTGGATCTGGGTCATAAACATAGACATCCAGACCGTTTAATAAAAATCGGGCGGCCCACCCACCACCGATTACTCCACCACCGATAATTGCGACCTTTTTAATCATTTCTCGTGCCAAATCCTCATAAACTTTAATTAGACAGTCCGTTCTGTATATCCATCAACGGCTAGAGCTTGACCAGTTATCATGGAGGCTTTTTCACTGGCTAAAAATATTGCCATATCAACAACATTTTCTTCACTAACAAAACTTCTCAACGCAGTACCCTCAGAGTAAACTTTTCTAAGAGCGTCTTTTGAGAGTCCGGAAGCCTCGCTTTCCATTGATAAAACTCGTTCCATCCTAATTCCACTTACAGCACCCGGGCATATCGCATTAACACGCACACCATAATCTCCTAGCTCCATAGCCATCGACTTAGTAAGGCCAATTATACCCCACTTTGCGGCAACGTATGGAGAACGATTCGGCACACCGAACAAACCTGAAGTAGACGAAGTGAAAATAATGGATCCAGTTTTTTGTTTCTTCATTACACCCGACGCCCACGACGCGCTATGGAATGCTCCAAACAAATTTACTTCAACACATCTCTTCCAATCTTTGTGATCAATTTGATCAACTGACCCAGCCGGACCTCCCACACCAGCATTTGCATGCATCACGTCGACCCCCTTAAACTCTTCAAGTATCCGACAATGAAAACTTTCCATTTGATTACTGTCAGACACATCAGCGCAAAAAGAAATTGCCATTTTTAAGCTTTTAGAAACCTGCTTGACCACGGCCATATCGCTATCGCAGATTGCAACTTGTGCGCCCTCTTCGATATAACGCCTTGCAAGTGCTAACCCAATGCCACTTCCTCCTCCCGTGATGACTACGCGACGAGACATTTTATAAACTCGAGGAGCGTTTATTCAAACTTAACTTTTGTCTTACTTCCTCAGCACTCATAACTTCTGCACCCATATTTTCAATTATAATTTTTGCTCGTTCAACCAATTGCTCGTTAGTTGCTAGAACGCCTTTCTTTAGCCACAAATTATCCTCCAATCCGACACGCACATTTCCTCCAGCCAAAACCGCTGCCGCAACATAAGCCATTTGATTTCGGCCTAAAGAAAAAGCGGAAAACGTCCAGTCCTTTGGAACATTATTTACCATTGCCATAAACGTATTTAAATCATCAGGAGCCCCCCAAGGAACACCCATACAAAGTTGAACCAAAGCATCAGAAGCTATAATTTTTTCCGATACTAATTGTTTGGCAAACCATAAGTGCCCCGTATCGAAGGCTTCAATCTCCGGCTTTACTCCA
>CESW01051779.1_pt1 | contig 10641 bp, 12 predicted proteins | sample 531171 | NCBI WGS metagenome assembly CESW01 (sample SAMEA2621859, study PRJEB7988) | marine metagenome | biome: marine biome (ENVO:00000447); feature: surface water layer (ENVO:00002042); material: "saline water (ENVO:00002010), including plankton (ENVO:xxxxxxxx)" | depth 5 m
ACTTAGCGTTTGACAATTGGGATTAAAGTCACTTGCTACTGACCATAGGAGGTTATTTTCTATGCAGTATTCGAATGGTGGGTAATTATCACCCATTGCAAACGGAGTTCCTGGTAGGAAACCTGTATTTACTCCATTTTTGGACATTAAATTTCTGGCCTCAGCGTTGGTATAATGTGCGTGGTCAGCAGTCTGGACTTTTAGTTCTGCGGCCAAATCGCCGCCTCCTCCATCCACAAATTCATCGATATGAATACGCAGATCGAGACCTCCATTACGACTCTGTTTCAAAATTTCTTCTGACTGTTCGACGCTGAACCAACCTGGCTCACAGAAAACATCTGCACTTCTTGCAAAACCTTGGGCTATGATACTAGGTAATTGATCTGACAGAATCTCATCAACATAGTTTTCAACTTTCACGCCTGGTGGACTAGCATGAGCTCCCATCCAAGTCAAATCAAGAGTTGGCATACCTGGAACTTTTGCAATGGACTCTGCGATTGCGAGTAAGCGTAATTCTGAATCGGTATCTAGACCATAACCTGATTTTGTTTCTAAATGAGTTGTTCCATTTCTTAATGATTTGGACATTCTTTGTAATCCCAATTCCGCTAAGTTTCTGTCAGTGATAGACCTTGTTGGCATTACTGTCGCAGAAATTCCTCCGCCCCTATCTGCAATATCTCTGTAACTTAGTCCAGCCAGTTTCCATGATATTTCCCGACTTCGATCTCCTGCCCACAATAGATGTGTATGAGAATCTACCAAGCCAGGAACTATCGCTTTCCCTTCCAAATCTATTGTCACAACATCACTGTATTCTTCAATCAGTGAATCGCTTTCGTCGATCTTCTCGATAATGAAATCATTTACGAGTATACCCTGACCCGCCTCATATACAAATTTACTCAAGTCATCACAATGGCCGGTTATCGGACCATCGCTGCCTAAGTGGGCGATAGGCCCAGCGTTAATCAACAACTGTCGCATTACTATCTCTAGTCTGTAACCGTTAGATAGTATATCCGACACGAATAGCCATGGCGGAGGGATGGGTTCTAGGTATAGAATCAACTGCTCACACTTTTTCTTTCGGGCTTGTCGACTCAAATGGGATTCCGAGGCCTTCCGTTTCTAAAATCATTAGACCAACCACAGGGGGGATACATCCCAGAGAAGCAGCAGATCACCATGTTGTTGAGTCCACAGAAATATTTTCAAAAATACTTGCAGACAATGATTTGCTGCCTAGTGATATATCAGTCGTAGCTTATTCACAAGGTCCTGGGATGGGTGCATGCTTGCGCACTGGTGCTGCTGCGGCCCGGGCAATCTCAAGTCACCTAAATGTTCCATTAATAGGAGTCAATCACTGTGTTGCTCACATAGAAATAGGAAGACAACAATGCGGCTGTGAAGACCCTATTCTTTTGTATGTTAGTGGTGGTAATACACAAGTAATTGCTAGATTGGATGGAAGATATCGTGTCCTGGGTGAAACTCTTGACATTGGAATAGGAAATATGCTCGACAAGTTCGCCAGACAGCATGGCATACCTTTCCCCGGAGGTCCAGTAATTGAACAAAGGGCCCTCGAGTGGATTGGAAAGAATCCAGAGGCAACATTGGAAGGTCTCGAATTACCTTATGCTGTGCATGGCATGGACTTGGCTTTCTCAGGTATAATGAGTGCAGCCAACAAGTTAGTAAGTGATGGAATGCCATTTGAAGCAGTTTGTTGGTCATTGCAGGAGCATGCTTTTGCAGCATGTGTAGAAGTTGCTGAGAGAGCTTTAGCGCATACCGGTAAGAAAGAAATTGTTCTTGGTGGTGGAGTTGCTTGTAATGAAAGAATGCGACAAATGTCAAGCATAATGTGCGAAGAACGCGGTGCAGAAAGTTACTGCCCACCAAAGATGTATTGTATCGATAATGGAACAATGATAGCTAGATTAGGGTGGCTGGAGATGAATCATGGTAGGGTTACTTCACTCATCCAATCTGGAATAAATCAAGAGTTGCGGACGGACCAAACATCGATTACTTGGCCGTGATAATATGCCAAGGGTTATGAGAGTCGGTTAAACCGGACAAATATGAACGGCAGACGACGGAAGGATGAACCATTCAATCCATTTGCTCCTAATGCCAGTCAAAAAGCTCGAGATAGGAAGGACAGAAACCCTAGGCAACAAACTCGGCCAAAGCCAGTAGAGAATCCTAAACCGGCAGTGGACTTAGCAGCACGAAGGAAGGAAGCCATGGAAGCTTTGAAACAAGAAGGACAAATTACAGAGAATGTTAGCAAAGATAGTGGTTCTAAACCTGTTACTAAGAGACATCAAATTTCTCCGCAGCCAAAACCTGCACCCAAAACCTCAATCAAAAAGCCAGACGACAGGAAAGACAGATTAGCAAGTTTGAGGGCTAAATCCGCTGCTACTGTTCAATTTGCAAAAGATGCAAAAGATTCTGTTTCAATTGATGAAGTGGACATAGAACCTGAAATTGAATCTAAGCCAGTTGATACCGAAATTAATTTGATATCAGTTCCTGAAGTTAATTTAGACACTGGCGTATCCCAAAAGGATGATGAAAAATTAACGCCATCGATAAATGTCTTTAAAACAATCAAAACAACAATCAACAAAAGTGATAAGAGACCCAGAAAGAGAAGGGCCGCTGATAAAAAAGGTGGAGGTAGACAACCTCAATCCCGAAAACTAGACAGGCGAAAGTACCTCGAATACAAATATGTAGCTAGAGAGATATTGGATAATGACTCAATAAGTGAAGAACACCGCTCTAATATATTGGGACAGATTTGGGCCAAAGGTGAAAGAACTGGCGTGGAAGATGCCATTGCGTTTATTGAGCAAAAAGAAAATGAACAAATCTTACCAAAGGAAATTGCTGACGAATTTAAAAGCATAATTCGTAAATACACAACTAAGAGATGATAGTATGCTAACAATTGCAAAAGATATAGTTGCGAGAGTCCATTACACAGGAACTTTGCACGAAACCGGAGAAATTTTTGACAGCACTCAAGGAAGAGATCCACTTTCTTTTTTGGTCGGTCACAAGAAAATGATACCTGGATTTGAAAGGGAATTATCTGGTGCCAAAGAGGGAGATAACGTAGTTTTCACATTGAGTCCCGAAGACGCTTATGGCCCAATTATTGAAGACGCTATCCAACAAGTTCCAAAAGATATGTTTGGGCAAATCAACGCTGAAGTAGGAATGATTCTAATGTCCGATATCGGCCCATTCAAGGTTTTGGAAGTGAGCGATAATACAATAAAAGTTGATTTCAATCATGCGCTGGCTGGTAAAACCTTGACCTTTGATGTAATAGTTGTAGAGGTAAGAGAAGCAACTCCCGAAGAAATTCTGCACGGACATGCACATGGCCCAGGGGGAGTTGTCCATACGGAAGAAGAAAAAGATAGTGAATGCAAGGGAGACGGCTGTTGCTAAATTCACCATGATGAATTAAGATTCAACTTATGGGTTAAGATTAGGAGAGAAATGCAATGCCTGACCAGCGAAAAAAGGACTGGCAGACTCTTGGTGGAATTGATTTACCTAAGATTATAGGGCCCGACACATCTGGCTTACCACCTTACACTCGTGGAATCCATGAGAAAATGTATAGATCAAGATTATGGACTATGCGCCAATATGCAGGATTTAGCAGCGCAGAGGAGACTAATCAAAGATTCAAATTGCTGTTAGACAGAGGACAAAAAGGCCTTTCAGTTGCATTTGATCTCCCCACACAACTAGGCTTGGACGCAGACGATGAAATGAGTGAAGGTGAGGTCGGAAAAGTCGGTGTTTCGATATCTTGTTTGGATGATATGCGAATTTTGCTAAGCGGCATACCGTTAGACAAAGTCTCGACATCAATGACAATAAATGCGCCGGCGATGGTTTTACTTGCAATGTATGTGGTTGTGGCTGAAGAGAACGGAGTAAGAAGAAACCAAATCAAGGGAACAATACAAAATGATATTCTGAAAGAGTATATTGCTCGTGGCACACATATTTTTCCTCCAAAAGAATCGATGCGGTTGATAACAGATATCTTTGAATATTGTTCAAAGGAGATACCTCTTTGGAATACGATTTCCATATCTGGATACCATATTAGAGAGGCTGGATCCACAGCAACTCAGGAGGTTGCATTTACTCTATCTAATGCTCTCGCATATGTACAGGCTGCTATCAACAAAGGCTTAGATATCGATTCATTCGCCCCAAGACTGTCCTTCTTTTTCAATTGCCACAATGATTTCTTCGAAGAAATAAGCAAATTCCGTGCAGCTAGAAAGCTTTGGCACGATTTAATTACAAAAAGGTTCAATCCGAGTAATCCAAAAAGTGCAATGTTAAGATTCCACACCCAAGTGGCCGGTGTTTCGTTAACAGCGCAACAGCCACTTAACAACGTGGCTAGAGTAACCATACAAGCACTTGCAGCAGTTTGTGGGGGTACACAAAGCTTGCACACGAACTCATACGATGAAGCGCTAGGATTGCCAACAGAAGAAAGTGCTACCGTAGCATTACGCACACAACAGATAATTGCTGAGGAAAGCGGTGTTGCAAGTGTTGTTGATCCGTTAGGTGGTTCATACTTAGTAGAGCATCTGACAGACCAAATATACGAAAATGCAAAAATGAAAATACTAGAAATCGAAGCACTGGGAGGAGCACTGCAGGCAATCGAAAATGGGTTCCAACAGAGAGAAATTCACGAAGCGGCATGGTCTCACATGACTCAGGTAGAGGCAGGTGAAAGACTAATCGTCGGCGTAAACCATGGAGTTTTGGAAGAAGAAGAAATGCCCGATTTGCTTAAACCAGATCCAGAACTTTGGAAAAAACAGAGTGCCAAACTAGACAACCTAAAGGCCAATAGAGATAACAAAAAGGTAGGTATCTGTTTGGATAAGATTGAATCTGCATCTAAAAGTGATGAAAACTTATTCCCCTTAGTCATTGATGCGGTTAAAAATAACTGCACCCTTGGGGAAATAATCAATGCGATGAAAAAAGAGTTTGGAACTTACATAGCTCCTAGTGGATTTTAGGTGATGGCATGAAGATTTATTTAGATCATATTGGAATTGCATGTGATGATTTCGATTCCGGAACAAAATTCTGGAATCTTCTTGGACTAACTCAGGGGAGTGACGAGATTGTGGCCAACCAGGGTGTTATTACGAGATTCTTTGCTACCTCAGAAAATGCAGATAAAGCGCCAATGGTCGAACTCCTAAAGCCCACTGAAAAGGATACTCCGATAGGAAAGTTTCTTGCTAAACGTGGTCCTGGTGTCCAACAGATATGCTTTCGCGTTGAAAACATAATTGATGTTATTAAAACACTGAAGAAGAATGGCATTCAAATGGTAAACGACATACCAGAAATAGGAGCAAACGGTGCAAAGATTGCTTTTGTCCACCCCAAAAGTACCGGTGGCGTTCTGGTAGAACTTGCCCAGAAGACATAGTTTGAGATTCATCTCAAGTATCTAATATTCAACATATGGTGGGTTCTCAAATGGAAAGCGAGTTACTGAGGTTATCGGGGGTCGCTAAGTATTTTGGTGAGGTTGAAGCTCTGCGATATGTCGATTTGGAAATAACCCCTGGCCAAGTCGTGGGACTGGTAGGTGGTAACGGTGCTGGTAAAACTACTCTATTGCGTCTAATGGCCGGTGTTATTGAACCTACAAGTGGGGAAGTTATGTTTCGGAATTCCCCTGTTTCTGGGATGCGTAGACGATTGGGAGTGGTTCCCGAATCTACGGGTCTTTACTCAAGACTAACCGCTTGGGAAAATATCCGATATCATTCAAGAATGTATGGAATAGATGACAAAATTGCATGGACTCGGGTTGTCAAGTATGCACAAGAACTTGAAATTACAGATTCATTATCGAGACACACAAAAGGTTTTAGCAGAGGTATGCGACAAAAAACAGCGATAATTCGAGCATTAGCTCATAGCCCTGATATTCTACTTTTGGATGAGCCAACAGCGGGTTTAGACGTCACTAGTGCAAGGACTGTAAGGAAGTTGGTAGGACAAATACGAGATTCAGGGGGTACCGTCATTTACAGCACGCATCACCTTGCAGAAGCTCAGCAGGTATGTGATCGAATTATTATAGTCCATAACGGAACAATTAGAGCTGATGGGACTCCAAAACAACTTATTGAAGCAACAAACCAGTCAAGTCTTGAGGATGCATACGTATTTTTGACATCTGATAAGGCAAGAGCCAGGATTGAGGATGACAAAAAGGAAGGAAAGCTTTCGAAATGGTGGAGGATTTTTCTTACAGGTAAAACTCCTGAAATTGAGGAGGTTGCCGAAGATGAATAATTCTCTAAGGTTTATACGCACAATAGCAAAAAAAGAAGTTATCGAATTTATACGTGACTGGAGAACATTAATCGCTCTAATAGTAATACCACTCTTGATTTTTCCAGCCTTATTTATTGCGTTACCACTGTTACTACAGTCTGAGGCAGCAGAACTTGACGCACTTGAATTAGAGATAGTCTGGCAAGGAGATGTTGACGAAAATTTGTCCTCGATGTTTGATAATTCGAATCTGATCATAACATATGAAGACTTACCAACAGAGATTGACAATCTATCTGATATTGGAGATGATATATCTAGACTCAGAGACCAAAATCCAAATGCAATTTTTCGACTTATTCAGGAAAATGAATCATGGCGATTCTCTGTTTTGCATTTCTCTACCAGCGAAGCTTCGAGTGAAGCAAGAGGTAGGATATTATTGTCATTACAATCTTGGGAAAGTGGTGTAATTAATGGAACATTGGTAGAGGCAGGCCTCGATCCCGAGACGACATTGGACCCTGTAACATGGGATGGAAGTATCGATGCAGCAGATGCCGCCACAAGAGGTGAGCAAGCTGGTCTCGCTTTATCATTATTCATACCAATGGTAATCGCAATATGGACTGCTTCTAGCGCTATACAACCATCAATCGATATGACTGCAGGAGAAAGGGAAAGAGGGACTCTGGAAGCACTTCTGTGTCTACCTTGCAGCAGGATGCAACTATTAGCAGGGAAATGGCTTGCTGTTGCAACCATAACTAGTGCAGGAGTAGCATTACAGATAGGGGGCCTTTTATTCGCTATCACATTCTTGTCAGCGGCATCAATTATTGGTGTACCATCCTTATCGCTTACAAGTATTCTTTTGTTAACTGGGGCAGTTTTGATCTTTGCTGTAATGGTTGTTGCCTTTGAATTAGCACTTGCCATGCGCTCTCACAGTGTAAAAGAAGCAGGTTCGCTTCTTGGACCAGCGATTTTGTTTATAATATTCCCAGCCCTATTTACGCAGGTGATTAACCTTGATGGAATTGAATCATGGTGGTTTTGCGTTCCACTAGTCAACATATTGCTTGCAATGAGAGAATTACTATTGGACCGTATTATAATAGAACACATCATTGTATGGGTAATTTCAAGCATAGTTTACGCATCATTCGCAGCATGGTTTGCTGCTCGACAATTTAAACGCGAAGACTTAGTTGCATCTATATCGTAAATATCTAAAAGCCAAAATATTCGCCCAGTATTACTATACTAATACTAATATATAATAGCAAAAAGGAACAAACTATGCCGAAAGTTAGTTTGGATATTCCAAACCAGTTGCTAGACGACATGAAAATACACGTGGGAGATGAAGGGAAATTTGTCTCTTTAGCGGATGCTATCAGAACAGCGTGTCGCAAAATGCTAGATCAGTTGGACCATATAGATGCTAGACACGGCAGAATAAAGGTGAAAAAATGACTTCCAGAAAAGAAGCGGAAAAGGCCGTGAAAACACTTCTAAATTACATCGAGGGGTCCTCCTCAAGAGAAGGATTAATCGATACCCCAAAACGAGTAATCGAATCATATGAAGAGATATTTGCAGGATATAATATGGATGCAAAAGAAGTACTTTCTTCTACATTCAATGCAGAAGGATATGACGGAATTGTATTATTGAGGGACATTGAGTTCCACTCAACTTGTGAGCATCACCTGCAGCCGTTTAAAGGTCGTGCACATGTTGCATACATACCAATCAAAAGAATAGTCGGCATAAGTAAACTTGCAAGGATTGTAGATTTACATTCAAGAAGATTGCAGAATCAAGAAAGAATAACGAATGCAGTAGCTGATGATCTTGAGGAAAACATCAAACCTCTTGGTTGTGCTGTTATTATTGAAGCATCCCATGGTTGCATGCAATGTCGAGGGGTTGCGAAACAGAACGCAATAATGACTACGAGTGCTATGCGTGGTGTATTCTTTGATAAGAGTGAAGCACGCAACGAACTAATGCAACTAATACAATCTCCTAAACTATAAACAGAGGCAAAAATATGAACCTTTATCCTATTGTAGAGATATTTCATTCTGTGCAAGGTGAAGCTTATCATGCAGGAATACCTCATGTTTTTGTAAGGTTCGGGAATTGTAATCTTCGCTGTGAGTGGTGCGATACTGATTTTCTGAAATACACTGAAATGAGTTTGGAAGACATCGTAACTAAAGTATTGGATTTTAATTGCAAACGGGTTATATTTACAGGTGGGGAACCTTGTCTTCAAGACTTGGATACGATTGGTAGCGAGTTAAAAAAACACGACATCTACCTGTCAGTAGAGACCAACGGCACTATACCTGTTCCAGAAATAATCGATTGGGTTTGTGTGTCTCCCAAAGACCAACTGTATCCTGGCCTAAACATAAAGCAGAGAAGTGGAGATGAATTAAAAGTCGTATATTGCGGGCAAGATTTGTCAATTTATGATGAAATCAAACACGGATTCAAACACCACTTCCTTCAGCCATGTTTTATAGAAAGCGAAACAATTGAACAAAATGGGAAAAATTTTGCACTTGTCGAAAAGATTGTCAAAGATTCTCCCGGATGGAGATTATCGCTGCAAACTCACAAATGGATGGGTGTGGATTAATGAGAGCAATAATGTCATTGAGCGGTGGTATGGACTCAACTTGTCTATTATTACGGTTGTTAAAAGAGGGATACAGGGTCACTTGCGTGTCATATGAATACGGCCAGAAACATCGAATTGAAATCGATAAGGCAGTTAGTAATGTGGAGTATTTATCAAGCAAAGGACATGAAATCGATCACAAGGTTATCGACTTGACATCTGCCATGGCCGCATTCAGGTCTGCCCTTACTGATTCAGAGATTAACGTGCCAGAGGGTTTTTATGAAAAAGAGCAAATGAAATCGACGTTTGTCCCAAACCGCAACGCAATTTTTTCATCTATACTTTATGGAACAGCTTTGTCAATTGCAACTGAAGAAAATACTGATGTCAAAATTTCTCTAGGAGTTCATTCCGGAGACCACGCTATTTATCCTGATTGCAGGCCAGATTTCTATGAAGCGCTAGAAAGAGCATTTAAACTGGGGAACTGGAACTCTGAAAAGATTTCATTTGAACTACCTTACATTGATGGCGATAAGGTGACAATACTTAGGGACGCTATGCTTAGCTGTAAGAAATTGAACCTTGATTTTGATTTAATTCTCAAAAACACAATCACTTCATACAATCCTAATCCACAGGGAATTTCAAGCGGTAAAAGCGGCTCTGATGTAGAGAGAATTTTAGCATTTCATGAAATTGGAAGGAAAGATCCAATTACGTATGCGCTCCCTTGGGAAGATGTTCTAAAGAACGCACTCGAGGAAAAATTACGACATCACGTAATGAAAGAAAACGGTACTGAAATGGCTTTTAGTGGTAGATATGACAAGCATTTCAAGATAGGAATATACAAATGCGCCGAGTGTGGTATGACATTATTCGAGTCAGATTCGAAGTTTGATTCTGGTTGTGGCTGGCCAGCATTTAGAAGTGAAGAACAAAATGCCAACATCATAAAGTTGGAAGACAGAAGCTATGGGATGATCAGAACAGAGGTTCGCTGTTCAGGTTGTGATTCCCATTTAGGACACTTATTCAAAGAATATTCTGGTCCGAGATACTGTATAAACTCAATTTGTTTGGAATTTGAAGGTGAGTGAATGGTAAACTTTTTTTCCACGAAAAAATATGGACACGAGCGAGGCTTGTCGGCAGCTTTTCGACAATGGAAGGCATCGAGCCATTGCCGTTTTATACACGGTTATTCATTAGAATTTGAATTTGAATTTGGCTCCAGAGATTTGGACGAGAAAAACTGGGTTGTTGATTTTGGAAGCCTCAAGGGTTTGGAAATGTGGCTTAGAGAAAATTTTGATCACAAGACGTTGGTAGCAACAGACGACCCAATGTTACAAACATTTGAGAAACTTCATGATGATGGTGTGATTGATATGGTCACTGTTGAAGGGACTGGGGCTGAAATTTTTGCTAAAATGGCTATGGATTTCTCATCCCACTTAATCAATGAACAATATGGTGATAGGTGCTGGGTTGAAAGCGTAATTGTGCGTGAACATGGTGCTAATAGTGCAATTTGCAGGAAAGAAAACTAAATGTAAATTCAGATGCAAGACAAGTTCCTGTAGATTTCAATCGCTTGTTAGATTGAA
>CESW01068678.1_pt1 | contig 10635 bp, 9 predicted proteins | sample 531171 | NCBI WGS metagenome assembly CESW01 (sample SAMEA2621859, study PRJEB7988) | marine metagenome | biome: marine biome (ENVO:00000447); feature: surface water layer (ENVO:00002042); material: "saline water (ENVO:00002010), including plankton (ENVO:xxxxxxxx)" | depth 5 m
TTGGAAGACAAAAATTTAATAATTAAAAATAAAGAAATACCAATCTGTATGTATATTAGTGGTTTTTTAAAGATCTATTTAAAATTATCAATATAAATACTTATTAAGATACACTTTTAAAGTAAATAAATTACCCAGTTAATCTTTTAAACGTTGAATGCTTTATTGGACCTTTGAGAATAAATTTTTTTTTATTTAGTGAAACTTTAATTTTTTTAAAAACATAATCAACTGTATTTAAATATTTATTTATTATTCGTTCATTATAAGAATAACTTATTGCAATTGTTGTGTTAGCTAAAAAACCTTTTCTTAGCATTTCTTGAATAAAATAAGTAGAAATTTCTTGTTTATTTTTGTAATCAAAATTAAAGCTAGGAATTGCGTTTAATCCACTTACTTTAATTTTTAAATTATTTTTTTTAGCAATTTTTAACCAACCATTTTTTATTTTCTTTCCAAGTTTACTTAATTTGTTATTGACTCTATTTTTTTTTAGTTTTTTGAGTGTTGCATTCGCTGCTATAAAACCCAATCTATCTGTCCACATGGTAGAACTTATAAAAGTATCTTGCGCACATTCCATAATTTTCTTTTTTCCTATGATTGTTGAAATAGGATATCCATTACCGATAGATTTTCCAAATATTGCTATATCTGGATTTACATTTAACTTAAGATGAATGCCTCCATACGTATCTTTGAAACCAGATGTAATTTCATCAAAAATCAAAACAATCTTTTTTTTGTTAGCAATTTTCTTTATTTTCTGTAAAAAACCGTTCATTGGTTTCTGACCCCTCATAGGTTCCATAATAATAATTCCAATATTATTTTTTTTAGTCAAAACTTTTTCTAATGATTTTATGTCATTATAATTAAATGGAAAAATAGTATTTATATAGGAATTTGATACTCCTCTTGTTTTTAATCCAGGTAAAAGTTGAGTATCTAAATTATTTTTTTTTTGCATATTTGTAGCTAAGTACCAGTCATGCCAACCATGATAACCACAAAATGCAATATTTTGATTTTTAGAAAAAGCTCTGGCAATTCTTATAGCTACCATGCATGCTTCTCCACCTGATTTGCAGAACTTTGCCATTTTCGCCCATTTATGAATATTTATTAACCTTTTTGCTAATTCAACTTCTTCTGTAGCGTTTAGAGTTGTCATGGAGCCTTTTTTCATACCTTCAACAAGTGCAGAATTTACGTCCTTGTCAGAATAGCCCAATACACATGAGGTTACTCCCATTCCTGCAAAATCATAATACATTTTATTATCTAGATCCCAAATTTTACAACCACTTGCTCTCTTATAATAAGCTGGCCACTGGTCTGGTAGAAAAATTTCACTTCTTTTGGATAGTAATTGATTCCCACCAGGAATAATTTTTTTTGCTTTTTTTAGAAGTTTTTGACCTTTATTCATTAGATGGAAAATTTATAATAATATAAATTTATAGATATACTATTAACTTAAAAAAGCTATCAAAAAAAAGCAATTAAATTATAATTTAAAAAATTTTTTTTGAATAAATAATGCTTTTTAATTCTTACCAATTCATATTTCTTTTTTTACCTTTTCTAATTTTAATTTTAACTTTTTTTCAGAATTATGTTCGATTTAAGAATTTACAAATTTTAATAATGATTTTATTTTCATTATTTTTTTATGCTTATGATAATTATAAATTTTTATTTCTTATTCTATTTTCTATTTTTGTTAACTATTACATCTCACTAAAAATCGATAGTCTTAATAAAAAAAATTTAAAAAAATTATCTCTTACTCTTATAATTTTGTTTAATATTTTAATTCTTTTCTATTTTAAATATTTCAATTTCTTTATTAAGCACATAACCTCTTTTTTTTCAGAGACAAATATTAGTTATATTGAAATTTATTTACCACTAGCCATATCATTTTTCACATTTCAGCAAATCTCATACCAAGTTGATAATTTTAGAAATAAGAAAAAAAAAAATATAATTAGTTATATTCTTTACGTAAGTTTTTTCCCACAACTAATATCTGGACCAATTATTAGGTACTCACATTTTTTAAAAGAGACTATTAACGACAAATTTCTCAAAATTAATAATGAAAATTTATCTATTGGGTTGTCAATAATAGTATTAGGGCTTTTTAAAAAAGTAGTTTTGGCAGATACAGCTGGATTGTATGTAGATGATTTATACAACCAGATAAATGATGGAAAAAGCTTTAATGGATTTGATTTATTATTGTTTATAGTTTTTTTTTCGGTACAAATTTATTTTGATTTTTCTGGATATTCAGATATTGCAGTAGGTATAGCTAAGATTTTAAATTTTAATTTACCTATAAATTTTAATTCTCCCTATAAGGCTCATTCCATCATAGATTTTTGGAAAAGATGGCACATTACTCTTTCACAATTTTTTAGAGATTATTTTTATATTTCATTAGGAGGTAACAAAAATATATTTATAGTAAAATTTTTTTTGATTATTTTTGTGATGACTGTAGTTGGTTTATGGCATGGTGCATCAAATAATTTTGTTATTTGGGGTTTGATACATGGACTATTAATTTCCTTTAATCATCTAATTAACAAATTTAATTTTAAAAAATTTATTAATTTATCAATCCCAAAATTTATTAAAATTGCATTTACTTTTATGCTTGTTGCAATGGCATTTGTTTTTTTTAGAGTCGAAAACTTGCATCAGTCTTTAACTATTATAATCGGTTCACTTTCAATTGAAAATTATTTTCATAACTCTTATTTTATAAATGAGATTTCAAATTATAAAAAATTGATCATGATCTTATCTATTTTTATTATTTTTTTTATGCCGAATATTTTTCAAATATTTAATTTAAAGTTAGTTAATTTAAAAAAAATTGATAAAAACCAAAAAATTGTGTTTAAAATAAATTATTTTTGGATTTACTCTATAATTTTGATCTTTATTTTTTTACTCACTTTTTTAAACTCAATGAGTGTGTTTATTTATTTTCGATTTTAAATATAAAGTTATTTTTTTTTAACCAAGCATTAGTAAATTTTTGAGAGCCATATCTATTCATGTGGGTAAAATCAAAAAAACTTGTAACATAATTTTTATCATTAAATTCATTCATATATTCTTTAAGTTTCAGATAATCATTTTCATTATTATTCGATAAAATAAAATATTTATTATTAATCTTGAAATCATCTGGATTGGTGTTTGAATACAATTTATTAGTTGTACATTTCTCCAAATATTCAATTACTTTTAAATCATTTTCATTTTGCTTTTTGTTAACTAAGTTTTTTACTTGAATGCTGGTAGGTACCTTAGTTAATACTAAATTTATTTTATTTTTAGATATATAGTTACACAATAAATTTAAATAATTTTCATGTGTTTCGAAATAAAAATTTTGATCATAGAATTTTTTTTTTAATGACTCATAATTCTTAAAACCACTAGTTTCCTTATTCTTCAAAATAATGTTTTCCACAAGTAAGTTAACTTTATTGATTTCAATATTATCTAGGTAGACGTTTATATCTTGATTTAATGGAATTGTAACTTTTAGTAATTTTTTTCCTCTTAAATATTTAGATAATATTTGAAATCTTTTCTGAAATTTAGAGTCTATAATATCACTTAAATATTTTTTATGATCACTAGCAAATCCTTCGTTTATTTTTTTATTTAAAAAAATTCTGTAGGAATTAGACAAAATTAAAAATTCTGGTTTCAAATTTTTTTTTTGTAAAAAATTCAGAAGGTGTTCTATACTTAAAATAGAAAAACCCTGCAAAAAACAAGTTCCAACTTTTTTTTGAGTTTTTTTTGCAAACAAGTCAAAATCCCAGCTATGGTAGCCTGAACTATCACCAATAAAAAGAACTTCTGGATCTATGTATTCCAAAGTGGAGCATCCAGTCTCCGAATTTCCATATAATGAATTATGGTAGTTTTGTATTTCTATTTTATTTTGGAAAACTATTGGAAAAAATATGTTAAGTAATCCTGTGAATATAATTGACACTATAAAAAATGAGCCAATAACAATTAAATTAAAAGTTTTATATGACTTTTTTTTAAACAAGAAGTTCATAGATTTTAGAAACATAAACTATATCATTTTTTAAATAAAAGATTATAAATTATTTTAAAACTTATCTTATTTGATGAAAATATTTGTAACAGGTGCAGAAGGTTTTATAGGCTCTCATCTTGTAGAGTCTCTTATAAAAAAAAAATATCATGTGACTGCTTTGGTTTTATATAATTTTCAAAATAGTAGTGGCTGGCTTTCAAATATAGAAAAAAAAAATAATAAATATTTAAAGATTATTTATGGGGATGTTAGAGACTTCAATTATTTATTAAAAAAAACAAAAAGTTTTGATGTAATATTTCACTTAGCTGCACTAATTTCAATTCCATACTCTTATCATTCTCCAAAATCTTATTTAGATACAAATTTAATGGGAACTTATAACATCCTGGAGTCGGCTAAATTAAATAAAACTAAAAAAATTATAATTACTTCAACAAGTGAGGTTTATGGTACTGCAAAATACATTCCTATGGACGAATATCATGAACTTCAACCACAATCACCTTACTCTGCATCTAAAATATCGGCTGATAATTTAGCCTTGTCGTATTTTAACTCTTTTGATTTGCCTGTAACAATTATTAGGCCATTTAATACTTTTGGTCCACGACAATCAACCAGAGCTATAATACCTTCCTTAATGACTCAAATTAACTTTGGTAAATCAAGATTAAATGTTGGTAATTTAAAACCATCAAGAGATTTTACTTTTATTAAAGATACCGTTGATGCTTTCATCAAAACACTAAATTCAAAAAAAATTGAAGGTGAAACAATAAATATTTGTAATAATTTTGATATAAGTATTTTAGATTTATTAAATATAATTAAAAGAGAATTGAAACTGAATTTTACTATTAAAATTCAAAAAGAAAGATTAAGACCAAACAAAAGTGAGGTATTTAGATTGCAAGGCAGTAATAAAAAAGCAAAAAAATTATTAAAATGGAAACCAGCTTATTCTGGAAAAAAAGGTTTCGCAAAGGCAATAAGAGAAACATATAATTGGTACGGAGAAATAGGAAATTTAAAATATTTTAAAGATATCTATAACATATGAGGAAAAATGAAGAAAAGGTTATCTATAATTTAATTTGTAGTGTTATAAAAAAAAAACGTGCTGAATTACATGAGCCAAATTTTAATAATTTAGAGAGTAAATATTTAAAAAAAGCTATAAAAAGAAAATTTGTATCTAGAAAGGGTAATTTTGTTGATGGTTTTTTAAAAAAAATTAAATTATTAACTAAATCTAATTATGTAATACTTACATCTTCAGGCACATCGGCACTACACTTAGCACTATTAGCTATTAATTTAAAAGAAAATGAAGAAGTTTTAATGCCCTCTTTAAATTATATCGCATCAGCAAATGCAACTCTATACTGCAGTGCCATTCCACATTTTGTGGATGTTGATGAAGAGTCTTTGGGCATAGATCCAAGAAAATTGGATAATTATTTATCAAAGATATGCAAATTAAAAAAAAAACAATGCTACAATAAAAAAACAAATAGACTAATAAAAGCTCTAATTTGTTTACATACTTTTGGATATCCTGCAAAAATATTAGAAATAAAAAAAATATGTGCGAAGTATAACATAAAATTAATAGAAGACTCGGCTGAGGCGTTAGGTAGTTTTTTAAATAAAAAACATTTAGGAACTTTTGGCGACATAGGAATTCTTAGTTTTAATGGGAATAAAATAATTACCACTGGTTCAGGTGGAGCAGTTTTAACAAATAATTTGAGGCTCGCCAAAAAGATAGATCATTTAAGCAAAATCGCAAAAAAAGCTCATCCATATAAACTTGATTACAATACTTTAGGATACAATTATAATATGTCCAATTTAAATGCTGCCTTAGGTCTGGCACAAATTGAAAAAATTAATTTTTTTCTAAATAAAAAAAAAAAATTACATACTAGATATTCTAAAAAATTTCAAAAAATTAAATTTTTGAAAGTTTTTTCTGATAATAAATTAAACAAAAGTAATAATTGGCTAATTACGCTAATTTTGGATAAATCAAATAAAGCTTTATTAAAAAAGTTGTTTGATTATTCAAATAGTAAAAAAATTTCAACTAGACCAGTTTTTAAATTACTTCATAAAATTAACTATTTAAAGAAATACCCAAAAATGAATTTAGAAAATTCAATAGAATTAGAAGGCAGAATTATAACCATCCCCAGTAGTTCATTTTTATGATTAAAAATCAAATTAAAATAATTGCTGAAATTGGAGTAAACCACAATGGAAGTTTAAAAATTGCAAAAAAATTAATTGATGAAGCCAAAAAATGCAATGCAGATTATGTAAAATTTCAAACCTTTAGAGCTAAAAATCTTGTCACAAAAAATTTATCAGTTTTAAAATATCAAAAAAATAAAAAACATCAAAAACAACTTAGTTTGTTAAATTCCCTAGAAATATCCGAAAAGAATTTTTTTATATTAAAAAAATACGCTGAAAAAAGAAAGATTGAATTTCTTTGTACACCATTTGACATTGAAAGTGCAATATTTTTAAAAAAATTAGGATTAAAAATTTTCAAATTACCTTCGGGTGAAATAAATAATTACCCATTATTAGAATTAATATCTAAAATAAGTAAAAAAGTTATTTTATCTACGGGCATGTCCACACTAAAAGAAATTAAATATGCATTGAATGTTTTAACTCAAAATAAACTCACCAAAAAAGATATAACAGTTCTGCATTGTACTACCCAATATCCTGCTGAATTAAAAAATATAAATTTATCTGCTATAAAAACAATAAAAAAAAACTTAAACATTTCAGTTGGATATTCTGATCATACTGAAACAGACCTAACCTCAATTTTAGCAGCCGGTATGGGTGCTGAAATAATTGAAAAACATATTACTCTTTCAAAAAAAATGTTTGGACCTGATCACAAAGCAAGTATGGAGATTGAAGATTTTAAAAAATTTGTTGAAAATTTAAAAAAAGTCAAAATCATTCTTGGCAAACATATTAAAGCTCCTACCAAAGATGAAAAAAAATATAAAAACTTTATTAGAAAATCTATAGTAGCTAAAAAAAATATTAAAAAAGGAGAAAAATTTAATACTCATAATATTACAACAAAAAGACCAGAAGGAGGTATAAGTCCTGTAAACTGGAGGAAAATTATAGGTAAAAAAAGTAAAAAAAATTATCTTATCGACGATTTTATCTAATGAAAAAAATTTATGTAGTATCTAGTACCAGAGCAGATTTTGGAATATTGAAAAATTTAATTTCAGAATTATCTCAAAAAAAAAATGTAAGTTTAAAAATAATTTTCACAGGTACACATTTTATTAAAAATTTTGGTTACACAATAAAAGACTCATCTATTAAAGGTAGAGTAAAAATTAAAAAAATTAAAGTTAAATATTTATCTGACAAAAAAATTGATTTAATTAAATTTAAAAATAAAATTTCAAATAAATTCTCAAAATATCTAAATTTCTCAAGACCAGATTTAGTTATACTTTTGGGTGACAGATTTGAAATATTAGAATGTGCATTTACAAGCTATATGATGCAGATCCCTATTGCACACATTCATGGAGGTGAGATTACAGGTGGTTCATACGATGATTCAATGAGGCATGCAATTAGTAAATTGTCTAATTTTCATTTTACAGCACAAAAGACTTTTAAGAAAAGGTTGCTACGCTTAGGAGAAGATAAAAAAAATACTTTCTGCTATGGATCTTTAGGTGTAGACGCAATTCTAAAAGAGAAACTTATTACAAAAAATGAGCTTCAAAAAAAACTAGGTATTAAATTTGATAAAAGAAATTTAATATTTGTTTTTCATCCTGTAAATTCTTTAATTAACAAAAGTAAGTACGATTTAAAAGAAATTTTGAAGGCAATAAATGGATTAAAAGATACTTCAATAATTGCAACTTATTCAGGTTTAGAAAATGGAGCAGAAGACTTTATAAGAATTCTAAAAAAAAATTCTCAAAAAAATAAAAACTTTTATTTATTTAAATCGCTTGGATCAAAAAATTTTTTATCACTAATGAAGCAGGTAGACGCAATAATTGGCAATTCATCAAGTGGAATTATAGAAATGGCAAGTTTTAAAAAAGCCACAATAAATATTGGTGACAGACAAGAAGGTAGACTTCAATCTAAAAATACTATTAACTGTTCAATAAACAAAAGAGCCATTATTTCATCAATAAGTAAAATTTATAAAAAAGATTTTCAAAAAAAATTAAAAGCTGTTAAGAATATTTATTTTAAAAAAAATTCTACAAAATTAACTGTAAATAAAATATTAAGTATTAATCTTTCAAAAGTAAAAATTAAAAAATTTATTGATAATTAAATGCTAGAAAAGATAATTAATTATAAAGATATAATTTTGGGTGAACATAAGACTATTCATGAAGCAATAATTCTGTTACAAAAAAAAGCTTTACAAATTTTACTTATAAAAAATAAAAATAATGAGTATATTGGTACAGTCACTGACGGGGATATAAGAAGATCTCTTCTTAAAAAAAATAACTTAAATAATAAAATAGTAACAGCAGTCAACAAAAAATCGATTTATGTTGAGAGAACTGTCCCAAAAGTTTTTGTTTTAGAACTTATGAAAAAACATTCTATTAACTTAATTCCAATCATTTCAAAAAAAAAAATATTAGGACTCTATAAAAAAAAAAATGAATTTGAAAACTACAAAAAACATAATGAAAAAGTAATTATAATGGCAGGGGGGAGAGGCACACGTTTGCTTCCTCTGACTAAAAAAATTCCTAAAGCTATGATAAGTATTAGAGGAAAGCCAATTTTGGAACATACGATTTTAAGCATTGTAAAATATAACTTTAACAACATTATTATTTCAGTTAATCATTTAGCATCACATATCAAAAGTTTCTTTGGAAATGGATATGAAAAAATTGCAAGAATTTCCTATATAAGTGAAAAAAAACCTTTAGGGACTGTAGGTTCATTGTCTTTAATAAAAATAAAAAAAAATGAAAATTTAATATTAATGAATTGTGATATATATTCTGGCATTAACTTAAATGACCTACTAATCTACCACAAAAAAAATAATGCAGATGTTACAATTGCAGCAAAAGTTGATGAACGAATAAGCGACTATGGGATTATAAAGTCGTCGGGAAAGAAATTTAAATATTTCGAGGAAAAAATGGCTTATTTTGACCTAATAAATACAGGAATTTACGTTATCAAAGGTTCTTGCATTAAATATTTAAAAAAAAATAAAAAGACAGATATCCCTGAATTTTTCTCTTTATTAAAAAATAAAGAGAAAAATATTTTGATATATCCAATTTATGAATATTGGTACGATATAGGACAAAAAAAAAACTATTATAAAGCTAAAAGACATAAAGTTGATTAGGTAGTAATGGGTAAAAGTAATGTAATTTGTATTATACCTGCAAGAAAAAATAGCAAAGGTGTCAAAAATAAAAATATACAAAAAATTAATGGGAAAGAGTTAATTAAATATCCTTTTGACTTAGCACATAAATCAAAATACATTGATGAGATAGTATTTTCAACAGACTCAAGAAAATATATCAATATATTACAAAAAAATAAAAAGTTTAAAAAAAAAACCCACTTTTTATTAAGGCCAAAAAAATTAGCACAAGATAATAGCTCTTCCTACAGTGTTATTGATCATGCTATTAAAAAAATAAATAAAAATGTAGGTATAGTAGTTTTATTAGAGCCTACTTCTCCACTAACAACTAAAAAGGATTTAGATTTCGGAATTAAAAAATTATTAAATAAAAATTCTAAATTTGAAAGTGTAGTATCAATAGTCTCAAACCCAAAATTTAATTCCAATTATAAATTTAAAATAAATAGAAATAATAAAATTATAAATTTAAATAAGAATATAAATAAAAGGAGACAAAAAGTTTTAGGTGAATATGTATTGTCTGGCAATTTTTATATCTCAAGAAAAGATAGCCTAGACAGAAATAAAAATTTTACATCAAAAAAAACATATGGCTTTGTAATTAAAAAAAAATATTATACTGATATTGACGATCATTTAGATTTAAAGTTTGCAAATTTATTGTGTAAATTAAATAAAAAATGAAAAAAAAAATACTTATCTTAGGAAGCGAGGGATTAATAGGTTCTGATTTAAGTATTTTTCTATCTGACAAGTATGAAGTTTTTAAAATTGATATAAGGTTAAAAAAATCAAAAAACTGTTTTAAAATTAATTTAAATAAATCTAAAGAAGTTAAAAAAATTTTTAATTATTTTTCTAAGAAAAAAATATATTTCCATTCAATCATAAATTCCGTATACCCAAAAAGAAAGAAATTTTATAGTAACTTTATAGATTTGGATGAGAAAAATTATCAGAAAGATTTAATCTTTCATATAACACCTTTTTATTCTATACTTTTAAATTCATATAATTATTACAGTAAAATAAAAAAAAAAGGACAAATTATAAATCTTGGATCAATTTACGGATTAAAAAT
>CESW01017434.1_pt1 | contig 10618 bp, 6 predicted proteins | sample 531171 | NCBI WGS metagenome assembly CESW01 (sample SAMEA2621859, study PRJEB7988) | marine metagenome | biome: marine biome (ENVO:00000447); feature: surface water layer (ENVO:00002042); material: "saline water (ENVO:00002010), including plankton (ENVO:xxxxxxxx)" | depth 5 m
GCAATTAACGGCCTTTCCTCTAGAGATATAGACTCGTCCAAGTGTCCGACAAAATTTCTTATTGTATCTTTAGGCAAGTCGAATTTTATCCACTCTATGCTCTCCTTATTTTCGGAAATTGGCGCATCATTTGCAACCGGGACTCCTGCAAGTAGGAGAATGAGTAGCATTAAGATAACTTTTCGCACATTTAAATGTCAACCTAAGTCTGTTTTAGCACTTATTGTAATTAGTCTCAGAGGAACCAAGTTACTTCTTCACAATCATGTGTAAACTGGGCGGTTTGTGTTTCAGAAACTTGGAATGACTTCACCTCTTGATTTATGACATCTCTAAAGTTTGTCCACTTGATATCAATCACTATCGTATATTTAGACCAAACCGTGTAGCCTTGGACATTTATTTCCATTTGATCGCCAGAAATACTTGTATGGCTAGAAACTTTATCGAAATACAATTCAATAGAGTCGATTACATCATTATCACTATCGACAAAATCAATGCTAAGTGTCACGTCAGTGATATCTCTGCTACCGTCATTAAACAATTCAGCCATGACAATGTGGCCATTCCTTTGAAGATATACGACATCGATTTCAACATCATCTCTAGGTATTACCCAATACCAAGTCGATGCAAGTGCCCCAAGTATTAGCAGCATAATGACTCCGGCAAGAGCTACTCTAAGTGGGTGCACTCTTTCCGCTATCTCAACAATTTTTTCACCAATTTCTTGTGAGATATCGTGTAACTCTTGATCGTAATATTCCTCATCACTCATCCTGTCACCACCGCAATCGCCGTAGCTAAGAATGAGGAGAATGGGTCCCCAATCATAATGTGTGTTGTCTCAATCTTGCCACCAGTAAAACTACTAATGAGTGATAAATCTGTATTCACACCATTAATTCCGATACTGGACGCTGTTGGGATAATTCCGGTGAATTGAGCGTCTAGTAGAGCACCCCTAGCATCTATATCAATTCCTAGAACTGTTACCTCTGTGTGTGAGGTTGCAACGATTCTTCCCCCTGTTATCCCATCAACAACAATCACCGGATATTCTAGTGGTCTGTAAATATGGACTTCTGCTGCTTGAAGATCTTCTCCAACTAACTCAGAGGACAATACATTGACATTTTCTTCGAATTGAACATTAGTTCTTTTGATGTACAATTTCTCGACACCATTGCCTGAAGCAACGATTTTCGCACCGAAATCATCTGTCACCGCTAGGTTGAATATATTTGGCATATTTTCAGCTAGCATTAGAGTGTCACCTCTCACATTCTGTGCTTTCCCTTTCGTTTCTATGAAAAGATCCATGTCATCACTGTTTGATTTATAATCCATTTCAAACATGCCTTGGAAGGAATGTTCTTCGTGGATATCAAATCTTTCAGAAGGTGCTGCTTCAAGGTTCATAAATCCAGGAACATCGTTTATGAACATAGTTGATGGATACCACAAATCATCAACTTTTCTCAGTTGTTGTAACATAAGGAAGTCTGCTGCATAAATCCCATCTTCTCTGAATTCAGGTTTGACGTCGAGGTCGGCACGTAAAATATCTCCGATTTTCGAATATAAGTATGCTCTTTCTGGAACATTGAACATCATCATCTCAGTTCTAATTCCACGTAAATGATCGATTTGTAAAACCCTAGCATTTTCTATTCTTTCGCCCAATGAATAATCCAGAACAATCTCGTTCCTTGGAATAATCAGATCTGCAATTGTTTGAGTGTAAACATCAATTACAATATCTCGTCTTTTGGAAGTATCAAACCCATCTAATACCAGTAATGAGTCTGCTCTCGCTAGCCCATTTAGTTCTAAAGTCAATACATTTCTGAAAGGTATCCACCCATCCATAGAAACATTCACATTAAATCTTGGAACGTCGTTTATCAACTCAACATTGTATTTTAATTTGATTTCGCCGGAGGGTAACTGAGGCATCCAGATGCGTGTATGCCACGCTCTCCTCTGCACAAGTTCTAACCCTTCGTCTGACAAAGTGTCAGCATCGATAATCGTCATTTCTCCAAGAGAGATGTAACCATCTCTAAGGACTTCGACCAGCATTTCAGGATTATCCAGTCCGAGTAGGCTTCCAAAAATGAACACCAATTCGTCAGCTTCACTATCATTGAGGTGTAAGTCTTCTAGATAATTATCTACTTTTTCTCTTGAAGACTGCGTGAAGTTCTGTAATTTTGTATAGTTAAATTTCAATTCAGTAGCTTCTAAAATCTCTCCTGTAAGTCCGTGAACCCATCTAGGTTGTTTCATATCTTTGAGGCCTTTTTGAACATCTAGAGTTAAATCAAATTCTTCACCAGTTAATAGCTCAAGTCCCAGGTTCATTTCACTTTGAACATTTGAGGCGTCACCAAGGTTTACCATGCTTTCTACTGCAAAATCATTGACTGATGAACCAAAGTCTATCATTCCTGACAGGAAGAAAGATAGAGACAAGACTCCATCTGCCTCGCTAAATTCAGGGACGGATATTAATTGCGAGTTATTTGTAGAGGGTAATGAAAAAGTGACATTTGCTGGTAATGGGTCAAGATATATTCTTCCATTCAAACCAAGATATTCGTCGTCTCTTTCACTGACATCATCAAGCAACACACTGAATGGAGAGGACCCAGTCCTATTCATTACCATTTTACTATTGCCTGCTTCCCCGGTAGCTCCCTCTTCCTGAGGAGGATATAGTATAACCGATGTTAGATTCGATAATTTCATCGACATACTGGCTTCTCCTGTATTTTGATTTGTCCAGAATCGGGCATGATCTCCATTCATAGTCAATGGATTTGTTGCATTTGAAATCTGAACTTCGACCGAGCCAACACCATCTGGTGCGACAAATGCGAGCGTATCCCCCAATTGTAACTGGAATTCTGAAGGTAAATCATTGAGCCTTAATGCATTATATTGCCCATCCCCTTCACCACTGTAAGTTATGGTTCCAATCTCTCCGGTCGATGAGTAGTTTATGTTTGCACCTTGTTGTGATATTGTCAAATCTTGCGGCCTATTTGAGATGGATGCAAACTGTCTAACTTCCCCATCGGTAGTGTTTGAATTGTGTATCATGTGTCCAATAATCAATTCCTCACCATACAAACCAGACAACGATATTACTCGCAAATCAGTAATTTGATCGTAGGAATATGAAACACCTGAAAGATTGGTAATCGCTAAGCTCATACCGACAGGAACAAGCGGGTCATTTATTCGGCCATATTTTCCATCAACCTTACCATTTGAATCCGTTTGGTCAATATCCTCAGAAAGAAGTATGTGGTTTCTATCCATAACAGGATGAGGACTACTACCAATTGCTAATTTCAGGCTACCTGCCATCATTTCTTGTCGGGCGCTAGAATCGCTCCAAGATTGTCTGACTTGATTGTAAAACTGGACAATAATTTCTCCGCTAGATTCTCCAGCCGTTCCGACAATAGCTTCAGGTAAACCGTTCAGAATTGTCCCAAGGTCTAGAACAATCTCTACTAAATTAAGTATGACATTGTCAAGAACTTCGCTAAGAAGGTCAGGAGCTGTTCCAAATTCTACTCTTACACGATTTGATGCTGGAATCTCAAAAGTGCCAAAGATTGCAACTACTTCTGGCAGGTCGACAATTTCTACTTCCATTGAAGACGAATCTGCTGCATACCCATGCCTCGCAAATGTCGAAACATATTCAATCGAGGCAATTCTCTCCGTTCCAGCAATTAGGATTAAGCTATTCCACCTATCGTCATTTGGATTGAATATTTGTGTTGGGTCTGCCACATTTGTTGATGTATCTGCGGTGTAATTCTTTATTGAAATAATTAAGGATAATCTATTTGGCATCTGCCCTGGGAAATTAGAAGAGCCCGGCGCTTCCCCTATTAGGGTGAAAATCGCATCGATTTCTTCTTGAGGAAGGGTTCCTTTTGGTAGGTCTCTTACCCATCCTCTAGAATCCGTTACATTTCCAAACTGTCCTCCTTCCTCAATGTGTGCTGATCTGTCTTCAAAATAATGAAACCATAAATCAGCGTCTGTGTCACTGAAAATTTCTATATTGTCAAATGAATTTTCACCTGCATTGTCATTCCTAATTACCAAATCTACTTCTTGAGGAATCAATGTGTTACCGTAAATGGGATGTAATCCGACGTCGATATACCCTATCTCATCCAGCATCCTTTCGCCCGATTCATCAGGGGGATCGAAGTGTACGAAACCAATTCCAACAGAATACCCACACTTGTGATTCCTACTGTCTGAATAATGGTCTAAATATGGATCATAATAGTTTGAATCCTCACAGTCCGTCTGTTCATTTGCAGAGTTCTCGTTTGGATTCGTTATGGATATAGAGTATGGAGCACTTACAGATGTGACCTCCAACCCTGATTCGTCTACATTGTTGAATGGATTTAGTTCATCAAAAACATTCGTGAAGGTATCTGTTACATTCAATACTAGTCTGTCCAACCCTACTCTAACTTGGTAATCGCTGGGCGGTTGAGTAAACCTTGAATCTATAACTAATGCATAAGATTCTCCACCATTTGATAGGCTCAGGTCATAGGCAACTCCCTTCATCATAGCTACTTCCATATTTGCCATATCATCCCATAATGGATCTGTGTAGTCTAAAACACGAACTCTCCACTGAAAATTAGGCTGAAACCAAATAGACTCGATTGTAGTATTTAGGAACCCTCCAAATTCTACATCCCAGCCTTCTCCCCGAGTGCCTATACCAAGGATTGACAAGCCTACGGCAACATCACTTCCCCCATCTCCATCGATGTCAACTGCATTCTCAAATAGTCCAGCACCCTCGAAACTCAGTATATCTCCTGTAAAAGTTCCATAATCCCAGGCTTCGTACTGAGGACCATCGTTCCTCGCAGTGTAGTTAACATACAGTGAGTATGTGTTTGCACCTATTGCTAATGGATCTGTAATGGTAGGAGGCAACTCAAACAATGTATCAAGCAGATTATTTGGCCATCCTTCGGGGTGTGAATCTGGATCTGTGAGATACACGTACGGGCGTGGATGAGAGGGTTCTAGTGGGTCTGTTTGACGCATGTTGATATCACCAAGAACGCCATCTGTGGCAAGTATAGCATCTCCGTCACCAATTTCTCTACCCCTGGCTTCTAATGCGCTGATTATACCCTCTGCACTATTTCTAGCTAAATCATCCTCCCCAGAATCTCGTTGTTCCAATAAAGCATCTGACATCGCTTCCAAGACACCGAAATCGTCTTTTCCCCCGGATTCATCGGCTGTTGTAGGATTAACTATGGGGAGCAGCATTAGTAATACTAGCATCACTGCAACCTTACTTGCCCCCACAGGTTGCTGGACCCCGCGATGAAGGATACGCACGCTATTAGCGGACATTAGTTACTATTCGATATCTCAACCCAAATGAAACCATCCCTTCTGCGAGCGCAAAAATATTCATTTTTAGCGCTCAAATAATTGGTCAGCCCCACAAGTTGGACAGGATACCAAAGCAGATTTCTGAGATGGTTCTAGACTAACGCTGAACACATCACCACACAAATTACAATCTGTTGTTAATTTAATTGTCTTAACCGTTGTCGCGGTGGGTAGAACGATTCCACCGCTTCTCACTTTACCAGACACAGGTGCAGAGGCTGCGACAGGTTGTACCTTAGGCTCCTCTGCAAAAGCAGCGAGTGCTGCTTCAGCAAGTGCTGAGTCTACTGCTCTGTAAGGTGTTTGGGGGCGGAATCCAGCATATTGGTCAACTGATTTTTGATCGTCCCCATAAATGGATTGAAATTCTGCTTTCCTTGCTTCATCTTCTAATTCTGCTTCGGTTTTAGTATTCGCATTATCTTCTATTCCCGCAATTTGTTTGGCTTTTGCAAACATTGGAAGTTTTCTTGTCTGTGATATGCTTACTATTCTTGCAGATGCTTCATCTCTGGTTAAGCCACTCTGGACGAGTAGTTCTATTGCGTGTTTTCTGTGGATATTTCTATAACTAAACAGAACCACTCCAGATGCTAAAACAAACACAGCAAACACTACTGCTACGATTGAGAAAACTCCGTTGTCTGTGGGCTTTTCTACCACTTCTATCGAAAGGATTTCTTTTTCTGAATTGCCTGACGGATCAGTTACTGTAACAGCGAATTTGTTTTCACCCAATCTTGAGAAAGACGTTGTTAGATTTGAGCCTGTAAAATCAATATCGTTAGAGGGATCTCCGTCGCCGTCTGAATCATCATTCAGATCGAAATCCCACGTGATTGTCAGTGAGTCCATCGAAGACACTGTATCTATTGCGCCAACTGTAAGTGTTATGTCTTCTCCTTGTTCAACACTTCTTACATCCTGAATATCACCAACTAAAAGCACAGGAACTGAATCATCATTAACCTTGATAATTAAATTGTCTAGCCCAACATTTCCTGTTGGGTCAGTGACTTCCAAGACAACATTATAGTAACCAATTTCCGACCTGTTAAATTTGTAATCTGAGTTTGTCGAAACTACTGTTCCATTTATTTTCCAAGAAACAGATTCAACCATATGATCATCATTTGAAGTATCAGAGCTAAGAATCATTTCTGTTTCCAACATTAATATCCTGTAGTTGTCAACAAGTATGCCACCTGTCGCAGAAATCACAGCATTTGGATTAGTAATATCTTCGACGGTTATTTGGTGAATTTTTTGAATCGTAGCTCCAGTGTGAGATTCAACAGTTAGGCTAACGTTTTTTATTCCTGGAGTGACCCAAAAAGCTTCCACAAAATCGCCTGTTGCATCTACTACCATATCCGAGTCATAATCCCACGAAAGAGATTTTAGTTGCTGAAGACTGTTTGGTGTATTTCTGGCATCGAGCATTATTCTCTCTCCGACAGTCGTGGTTCCGTTTACATAGTCGGAAATAATAGGTGATAAAATTGGATTGAACCAACTTTTTATTGAGAAATGAGCAGGAGTAAAACCAGTTCTTATCATGAGATTCAGATTTTTTAGGTCTAGATAACTGGGGATAGTGTAGTTTATTTGCGTCGTATCCATTAAACCAAATCCGTCAATGCTCGTATCTGCTATGATAAGATCACCTCCTAATTGATTATCTGATTGGATAAACAAATCTCCATTTCCCGAAATCGGATGAACCCAATATGAGATTTCTGTTCCAGCATCGACTGCGAAACTACCCAAATTTAAGACCTGATTTGGTTGTACAATAATTGTATCATGGACTAGTGTATACTCCTCAGAGGATGCAGGAGCTAATTGTATCTTGAATCTAGCCACCATGCCTCCTTGATCGCCCAGTCCTCCATCACCATCGTGTGCTGAATTATCAAAAACTACAAACCAATTTTTCGGATTAATCGAAACTGGTGGTGCCCAGTCTAACCACCTACTACCAACCATTGATTCAAAGGATGCTTCAGCATTTATCGAGTTACGATAATTTTGACCATTCATGTAAGTTTGAATCCCGTTTTGATCGAACATTAACACGTCCATTGCATCATCCATGACCTCATAATCAATCGCTAAGGTTACCTCATGGCTTCTTATACCAATATCAACGATTAAGCACGCTCCCGGGTCAACCGCAATACCCTGTCCAGATGATATTACATCGGATAAATCAAATTCTGCACATTGAGGCGCCGCTCTACCCTCTGTGGCCGAAACACAAGGGCTTAGGGTCACAGCGACCAACAAGAAAACTACCAAACGCGGACTGGCCATATACTGCAAGATGGCTTTTCGGATTTGAAATTGCCTCAGGTGTGATGTATCCAACCCTCTTCCAATTTTATGAGATGCTCAAGGGTATAATCCTCATTTAGTATTAGTCTATCAAAGTCAGATAAAGCGATGACTGAAGGATGTATTTCTCTGGCCTCAGCAAGAGAAAGTTCATGAGAGTCTAATCTTCCAGAGTAGTGTGTTAAAGCCAAATGTTTAGAATTACAGGCGATAGCAGTTCTCGCAGCGCCGGATGAGGTAGAATGCTGATGCTCCTCAGCAATTTTTGAGTGCGAATCCAAAAATGTTGCCTCATGGATTATTAGGTCACATTCTGTGTTTATTGACTGTTCAGCAGTATCTCCCGAAACAACTAATGAAATCCCAGGTCTATCATTTCCTCTAAATTCTGAAGCAATCAATAACTCCCCTTCAAATTCAGTATCTTGACCCGAAGCAAGCGATGCTCTTATTTTATCTGGCAGGCCTTTTGCCTTGTCCCTTTTGAACTTACCTTCCCTGCTCTTAGTCCTTATTTTCCATGCACATGAAGGGACTTTGTGCTTTGTAACATAAGAGGATATCTCAACGTTTGAAATGGGCTGAGGTAAAGAAATCAACCTCGAGGTTGATACATCTAGCCATCGCTCACCGTCACCAAGTATCCACTCTACATCAAATCCCAAGCTCTCGCTATTTGCCCCTAGATCCATCCACATGCGGTATTGAATCGCTAAATCTGAAGGTTGAATGGATTTAAGTTCAGTCAAATCACCAGAAGAAATTAGTGAATCAATTACGACTTTTGAGGTAGGCCCGATAATGACCATTTTTTCACGACGACCATCTAAAGACATAGTCTGTAACCATGGTAATAATCCCCATGTATGGTCTAGATGGCCATGAGTGAGTAAAACAGCAGAAATTCTCGATATCTTCAATCTTCTACCCGCATGTTGTTTCATCTGTGAGCGATACAAAATCAGTCGGTTTTGAAATCCCTCACCACAGTCAATAACAATCATCCCATCTTGTGTTTCTACAATCGACCCTGAAACTGATCTGCCTTGAGCTGGACGGGCAGAAGATGTTCCCAATACATGCACTTCGATGCTCAAATTATCACCTTATTGCTCGTATGGTATTGGAGTTTCAGGGAACCAACGCAAGATTACTACATCTCCAATCGATTTCACCCAGCGCCATGGTATGGTGAGATGTACGCCTTTCTCCACTAATTCTTCTGGACATCCGGCAACAAATAAGTGAGTTGCTTTCAGAGTTGAACCATCAATAACTGTTTCACCTACTATGCCCAAATGATATCCATCAGGAGTGTAAATCTCCTTACCATTGAGTTTTGAAATACTCATGTCAGCAGTCAAAAGCAGTCCTCCCCAAACATGGGTGGAATACGCTCCTCAATGAACCCAGCGGATGAATATGGGTTAAAGTGACGGAAATATTATGTTTCAGGTGAGTTAACCTATTGGTTTGTTTATCACTTACCAATGTTCCCTCGAGCCTTTAGTGAGGGGCGCAGCTTCTCTGCGCCTTTCCCTTTCTTGTAAAGACCACGGCCACGTTTACCTGCACTAGTTTTTCCTCTGTAGGCACGACCCTTGTGATGTGAATCAGATATCCACCCTAGGTCCTTATCAGATTTAATTGCTGGATGAGATGGATCTAACATTATGATCTCGTAATACTTGTGTTTGCCATCTTGACCGACCCAATACGAGTTTAGGACCTCAAGGTTAGGGAAGTGGCGGTTAACACGTTCTTCGGCGATTCTTTGAGTGTTCTTGGCCATTGTTATTTTGCTGATACCAGCTTTTGATGGCTTTCGCTTCATGTGAATTTTGCCTTTTCTTAACCCACCTCGACGAACTCTTGTCCTAACCATTATGACACCTTGCTTAGCCTTGTAACCTAGACGACGTGCGGCATCTATCCTTGTTGGCTTTTCGATTCTACAATTGACCGGTTCACGACGCCATTGGACCATTCTATCCTGACGTTGCTGATGAGATTGAGTTGATTTCGGGTTGTTCCATGTTTGGCGAACATGCTGGTAAAGTCCTTTGGCCATACTACATCACCTACTCATTAGAGCAGTTTGCCGACTTGCCTCCCCTATTTGAATACCGCGACGCGGCTAGTTTCATTTAAAATGGCGATTCACTGATGAGGGAGGGCAACTTCGCATGTATGTGTCGCTTCAAATTAGTGGAGTAGAAAATATACTTTCTGCAATAGATTCTGGTCAAAATATCAAGATGATATTAGTAGACAGAGATGAGGATTGTGAGCACCTTCTAGAAAGATGTAGGACGGAGAAAATCAAGGTTGTCGAAGGATCATCAAATGATCTATGGAGAATGAGTGCAAATGGGCAGCAAAAGGCTCTTGCGCTGATAGGTAGGGAACCTGAGGGAACATTGGATGAAGTGTTCGATAGGGATGGGGCGATTTGGCTTTTTGATGGAGTTGAATATGCTCCTAACCTTGGGTTTGGAATAAGGACTGCCGAGGTAAGCGGAGCCACCGCAGTAATCATTAATGTCAAAAAAACACATGAAGAGAGAAGAACAATTAGAAGGGCAAGTATGAGAGCAACGAGATTTATTCCCGTTGTCTATGCAAGCACGGAAGAAATAATCTCTAAATGTAACAGAAGAATTGTCGTTGCTGAAGATATCGGTAAAAAAACACCATGGGAGACGAACCTCACCGGTAATGTCCTTCTTGTTGTAGGAGCCGAAAATGCAGGAGTTTCTAGTGATGTGTTGAAAGCTGCCGATGAGGTGGTAAAATTGCCTATGCC
>CESW01027410.1_pt1 | contig 10600 bp, 10 predicted proteins | sample 531171 | NCBI WGS metagenome assembly CESW01 (sample SAMEA2621859, study PRJEB7988) | marine metagenome | biome: marine biome (ENVO:00000447); feature: surface water layer (ENVO:00002042); material: "saline water (ENVO:00002010), including plankton (ENVO:xxxxxxxx)" | depth 5 m
TATAATGAGATTAAAGATAGAATATTTGAGCCGGGAACATCTTTATCGGGTGGACAGCAGCAGAGGTTATGTATTGCAAGAACTATTGCCATAAGTCCTGAAATTATTCTAATGGATGAGCCTTGTTCAGCATTAGACCCTATCGCAACGGCAGTTATAGAAGAACTAATTGACGAATTAGCAAAGAATTTTACTATAATTATTGTTACTCATTCGATGCAACAGGCCGCAAGAGTATCTCAACAAACAGCTTTTTTTCACATGGGGAACCTGATTGAAGTGGGGAATACTGAACAAATTTTCTCAACTCCAAAACATAAGAAAACTCAGGATTATATAACAGGAAAAATAGGATGAATAATTCTCATATTGTAAGTACTTATGACGAAGACTTAAATCTTTTAAAAACAAACCTTACAGAATTAGGCTTGAAAGTTGAAAAACAAATTTTTAGATCTGTAAATTTAACAAAAATTATTAATTTATCTGAAGCCAAACAAATAATAGAGGATGACAATGAAATTGATTCTCTAGAAATAGTTATAAGACAACAATCTATCGCCACCTTGTCAAAAAGACAGCCATTAGCCGATGACCTTAGAAAGATAATTGTTGCATTGAAAATTTGTAGTATTCTTGAAAGAATTGGAGACCATGCATCAAATATTGCTGGGCGAATAATAACTGCAAAAAGAGTACCCGACTCTTACCAAACAGATTCTATTAACCAACTTGGTGTTCTTGTTCTCCAAAATTTTTCAAAAGCCTTAAGTTCTTATGATCAACAGTCGAAAGAAATTGCCAAAATTGTACCAAGTGAAGACGACAGAATTAATTCTCTATATGAAACTTGTTTTAGAGAACATCTTCATCTTATGATGGAGGACAAACATAAAGAAAGCATCGGTTTTTGTACACAAATGCTATTTATAGCAAAAGAGCTTGAGCGTATTGGAGACTTGTCTAAGGTAATTTCAAAAGAAGTTTTGTACAACTTGGAAGGTAAATATGAAAGATAGAGTGCAAAAAAGCAAAGTGATGATTGTCGAAGATGACACTTCTTTACTTTCATTAATTGTCTTTCATTTAGAGAAAAACAATTTTTCTGTAATACAAGCTCAAACTGGTGATGAGGCAATAACTTTATTTAAAGAAAATATTCCAGACATTGCAATTCTTGACTGGATGATCCCTTCGCCAAGTGGTTTGGAACTATGCAGAATACTAAGAAAACAAAAAGAAACGGCGCAGCTTCCAATTATTTTATTAACAGCCAAGGGTGAGGAAGAAGATAGAATAAGAGGATTGGAAACAGGAGCAGATGACTATATTACGAAACCGTTTAGTAATGCTGAACTTATTGCCCGCGTTAAAGCTCTTTTAAGAAGATCAACAAAATCCATAGTACACCATTTGGAGTTTCGTGATATAGACATGAACCTGAATGAACATAAAGTTTTCAGACGCGGAAAGAAAATTAATTTAGGACCTATAGAATATAAATTACTTAAGCACTTTCTGAAAAACCCGAGAAGAGTTTATTCTCGCGAACAACTCTTGGATTCGGTTTGGGGCCACGGAATTTATGTCGAAGCGCGAACTGTTGATACTCATATAAGAAGACTTAGAAAAGCCATTAACATAACAGGTACAGATAATTATATACGTACTGTAAGATCTGCAGGGTATTCTATTGATTCAGATTAAAGAGTAATTTAAGATTACTCAAAAATTTATCCTTTATGGTCACAAAAAATTATAAAGATGGAATTTCTGTAATTGTTACAGTTTACAATAAGGAAAAGTATATACTCCGAACTCTTTCCTCAGTTATTCCTCAACTAAATAAGTTCGATCAAATTATTATTATAGATGATGGTTCAACTGATAAATCTTTAAATCATATTAAAAAAAAAATTCAAAATATCAAAATAGATTTCAAATTAATATCACAAAAAAATCAAGGCCCCAGCAAAGCCATAAATACCGCCTTAAAATTTGTGAATTGTTCCTTCGTTAAGCTTGTCGATGGGGATGATATGATATCTCCTGACGGATTATCATATATGAAAAATCAGATGAATAAACATAAGCTTGATCTCCTTTACGGATATTGGGAATGGTCTGACAATCTTACAAATTTTAAATTCAAGATGGATGGACCAGATTCTAGAATTTTAAGAGAACCATTGAAACGTTTTTTACTAAGTGGTTGGGGTGGTTCTAGTAATTTAATGATACGAACTAAAATCTTTAGACAAATATCAGGATGTGATGAAGAGGTATTTGTTCAGGACTTTTCAATACCAATGCGCGTAGCAGGGTTTCACTTAAAAAAACCTGGAACAAAACCTTTTATCATTGGTCAAAGTGACAAAACAATTTGTGTAGGGCCGTTAACACAAACAGACAGAATTATGGACAACAAAGGTCAAACTTTATATGATCTTTCACTGGCAACCATTAACTTTATTGATGAACACCCAAAAATACCAGAATATTTAAAAAAAAAAATCATCAAAAAAATTATTGCCAGATGCTGGTCATGGGAACACAGGGTCAATAAAACTTCTTATTTTAGTAAAAATTTTCTTATCTATTTAAAAAGCAAAGTTTCATCTAATTTTTCTTATAATTATCTCAAACTTTTAATTTTTAGAACATGGATGTCTCAACAAAAGATAAAAAGAATTGATTTTAAAGAACAAAAGAATAAAAAGATCCTGATTTACGTTGGACTTGATCTATTGGGTGACGCTCTCATTAAGCTACCAATGTTGCAACATATAAAAAAATTTTATCCAAATTCAGAAATCACCTGGCTAGCAGGGAAGGGGAAATCTGTTTATAAGACATCGTTAAAATTCTTAGCAGACGGTTTGATTCACGAAGTTAAGGACAATGCAAATGTAGGTTCAAAAATTACTGAACTTTTGTTTAATAAAATTGAATGTAAATATGATATCGTTATTGATACACAAAAGAGATTTTTGACAACTTTAATATTAAAAAAAATTAATTGTGATGTGTTTATTTCTTCTAGTTGTAATTATATATTTTCAGATTTTAGGACTAGACAAAATCAAGAAAATCTTTCAAAGCAATTAATTGATTTGGCTTTACTTTTAACACCTTATGAAAGTTATAAAAAAAATTTATCCGAGGTTAGTTGTTTAGACAGGAAAAAAATCGCTATATGTCCTGGGGCTTCTGTAAAATGGAAAATGTGGCAAATTGAAAACTTTATTAAAGTTGGTCTTTTCTTAAAAGAAAAAAAGTTTACTCCTATTTTTATTTTAGGACCCAATGAAAAAAACCTAAACAAAGTTATAGGAAAATTTTTTTCAATAAAAAAAAATATTGTAAATGTAATTAGGCCTATCGATACTATCAACTTGGCAAAGCTTTGTTCTGCAGGAATATCAAATGATACAGGTTGCGGGCACCTTCTGTCTAGTTCTGGTATTCCTACTTTAACAATTTTTGGACCAACAAATTATAGAAAATTTGCTCCGGTGGGAAACTCCCTAAATGTCTCAATATCCTCGCAAAAAATTTACAAATCAAAAAATATAAATTTAATAAAAGTTGAAGATGTTATATCTGAAATAAGTAAAATTTTAAAATATTCGAGGAGACATCTATGACTTTTAAATTTAATTGGATTGGTACTGGTTTTGTTTTACTTGGTATTATTTTAACAAATATCAACTTCTATCCTCTAAACATTTTTTTGCATGGTTTTGGAGTTTTGATGTGGACTATTCATGGTTTTATTTTAAAGGACAAGGCGATATTGACTAACTTTGGTTTTCAAGTTCCCATCTTTATTTTTGGAATATCCAGTTATTTACTAAATTAACTTTTTTTTAAATGATTTTTCCTTCTGGCCTTGCTCCATACTGAGAAATTATTTTTCCTGCAACTCTGCATCCAAGCTTGATAGCTTTTTCAATATCTCCAGATTTACATAGCTCAAAAATTAAACCAGAAGCAAACATGTCGCCGGCTCCAGTTGTGTCTAATACATTTAAATTTTTTTCTGACTGTGCGTATAAAATTTTGTTTTTTTTGATTGCAACGGCTCCCTTTTCTCCGAGAGTTATAACAGCGATATCTGTAAAATTCGAAATTTTATTTAGAGATTCTTCAACATCATTAGTTTCTAGTAGTGTTTCATATTCCATTTGATTTCCAATTAAAACATCTACATCGTTTTTAATAAAATTATAAAAATCGTCTTTAAACATACCTACTAATCCAGGGTCAGACAGAGAAAATATAATTTCTATTTTTTTTCTTTTAGCAATTGTTACTGCTTTATATAAGGCTTCTCTAGCCGTAATGGAGCTCCACAGGTATCCTTCAAACAATATATATTTTAGATTATCAAAAAAATTATCGTTTAAATCTTCTGGAGAAAGTGTAGTGCTTGCTCCCAAAAAAGTTTGCATAGTTCGCTCACCATCAGGTGTTACTAATACTATACATCGAGCTGTGGCCAAGCCGGATATTGCTTTTTCACAGAGAAAACTCGCACCAGTTTCCTTAATACTTTTTATAAAATTTTTACCAAGTTCGTCATTTTTTACTTTGCCACAAAAACCTGCATTCTCTCCAAGAATTGATATACCGACGATAGTATTGGCAACAGAGCCACCTGAAGATTGCTTGACTGGGGTTATTTGAGAATATATTTCTTTTGAGGCTTGTTCCTCAACCAGACACATAGTACCTTTTTTTAATGAATGTTGTATTAAATACTCGTCCGTCACTTTTGCTACAACATCTAAGACCGCATTTCCTATCCCTAAAACTTTAATCATATATTCAATATTAATTAATCACTTTTAAATTAAAAGAAATAACTTTATATATATTATATATGAGAACTAACTTTTTAGATATCACCGTCTTACCTTACAGAAGCCTATCAAAAAAGGGATTTAGAAATCTTATGCTAATTGTAAGCTTAGTTTTTTTTGGAATAGGAGTATTCTTTTGGTACATAGGAGCGTGGCCAGTATTTGGTTTTCTTGGTTTAGATGTCTGGCTCCTTTATTATGCTTTTAAAATTAACTATAAAGACGGTGAAATAATTGAAAGACTAGAAATTCAAAAGGAAAATTTTGTCATTACAAGAAACTTTCCCTCCGGTACAGAGCAAAAATGGAATCTCGAACCGTATTGGACCAAAGTTCAAATAGAGAGTCCAAGAATAAATCAATATAACCTAATTGTAAAATCTAAAGAAAAAGCAGTCCTGATTGGATCTTTTTTGAATCATTATGACAAAAAAAAGTTAATGAAAAAGATCGAAGAAGCTTTAGATAGTTATAAATTAAGCTACAGAGTGTAGACTGAAAAATCTATCATTCAATATTTCAGTTTTAAGTTTAATAGGTCTATTGTCCTTATCTGCGATTTGGGGTAGCTCTTTTTTATTTATTAAGCTAAGTATTCAAACTATTCCTCCAACTTTATTAACTTTTTACAGACTTTTAATTGCGTCGATTGTTTTATTAGGATTCTGTAAAATAAATTTAAATAATTTCAAAAAAAACTTTACGAGTATATTAATTGTCGCAATTTTCGGCAATCTTATACCATTTAACCTAATAAGTTGGAGTGAACTTTATGTTGATAGTGTAGTTGCATCAACACTGATAGGTACAATGCCAATGTTTACCTATTTATTAACTTTATTAATTTTAAAGAACGAATCATTTAGTTACTTTAAAATGTCGGGATTATTTATCTGTTTTTTAGGATTAATAGTCTTCATTGATGTTGATTCATCAGAATTTGTTAATAGCTCATTTATTTATTCATTCACAATTTTATTTTCCTCCTTTTGTTATGCAATTTCAGCCAATTGTGTAAAAAGAATTCAAAATCAGTCTGCAATTGAGATTGCATCTACATCTTCCTGTTTAGCAGCAGTTCTTACTTTTCCTGTTATGTTATTTAGTTTTCATTTATCAGATTTAAATTTAAGTCAATATATTGAAAATGTAACTTTTAAAAGCCTGATTTCTGCAACTATTTTGGGGGTAATATGCACTGCGCTGGCGATAATTATATTTTTCAAAATCATTCAAATGAAGTCACCCGTTTATGCAAGTCAGAGCAACTACTTGATTCCAGTATTTGGTTTTATCTGGTCATTTATATTTCTAGAGGAACAATTGACCTCTAATCTTCTGTTTGGATTAGTTTTAATAGTGGTTGGTGGATATTTATTAAATTTTACTAAAAAAAATTAGTCGTTAGAATTCTCTTGTAAAAATTCGGACTTTGGTTCTTCCCCAACATCATATTCTTGATATTCCATTAAAGGTTTGATTTTTTGCCCTTCTTCTTTAATTTGGTAAACAACTTTAACAGCATTCTGAAAATTAAATCTCGCTGTATCAAGGTTCCTTTCTGCAAAACTTACAGAACCACCTAACCATGCATTATCCTCTAACGAGTTGTAAGCAGCTATCATTAATTTCGAAGTTTCTATCAATGAATTATGAATTTGCCTCAGTTTTTGCGAATTAGGAATTTTCAATTTCATAAGATCATCTGGTCTACCAAATGAATCTAGATGAGATTTAATTAATTCTTCAGCTTCTTTAAAATGGTCTTCATCGGCCCTATCATTTCTAAGGTTAAAAGCATCGAGCAACCTCCCTTGCATAATTATAGCATTCCCGAGATGACCAAGCCTTTGGTCCATAACAGATTTATAATCATTTAAATCACTCTCAGAAATCTTTTCTTCACAACCTAACAGCAATGAAAAAGTAAGTGTGAATAAAACTAATTTTATTTTATTAATCATAATCTTATCCTAACATATCAATTACTGAGTACAAACCTGGTTTTTTTGACGAAATCCATCTCGCAGCATCTAAGGAACCACGAGAAAAAATATTTCTATTATGAGCAGTGTGCTTAAATTCTATAGTTTGATCTTTTAAAAAAAATAAAACCGAATGTATGCCGATTATATCTCCTCCTCTTATAGATGACATTCCTATCTCATTTTCTTTTCTAGAACGATCTGAATTTTTTTCTCTGAAAACATAATGACCTTTCATTCCTAGTCCCTTGTTTACCGAATGGGCTAATGATAAAGCTGTTCCGGAGGGAGCATCTTTTTTTTTATTGTGGTGAGTTTCGATAATCTCTATGTCAGACATACCACCTATACTATTAGCTGCTATTTCTGAAACTTTTTTTAATAAATTAACGCCCACACTCATATTAAACGACCTAATTACCTTTAAACCTTTAACAAGTTTTTGAAATTCAATTTCATTCTTATCCGAATAACCTGTAGTTCCAGTGACCAAACAAACAGACTTTTTTTTTTGCATTGCTTTTAATAAGTTAATTGTCCCTGTCGGTAATGTGAAATCAATTATTACATCGCAAGAATCTATCAACTTATCTATATCATCTGTGACTGTACAATTGTTTATCTCTGAACCGACTGAGGAGTGATTGTTACTTTCGCAAAGACCGCTTAAAACAAATTCTTCATAATTAGAAACTTCATTAATTATGTCCTTACCCATTCTTCCCTGGCAACCAAATATTCCTAATTTGATTTTTTGCATTTTACTATGTTATTTCATCCCAAAATTGTTTTACTTTCGAAAAAAATCCTGTGCTTTCTGGATTATTTTTATTGGTCAACTCTTCATCAAACTCCTTTAATAATCTTTTTTGGTTGTCTGATAGATTTTTGGGTATCTCTATCATAAGTGAAATGATCATATCGCCAAAAGTCACAGACCTCAGAGCAGGCATGCCTTTACCTGACAACCTAAACTGGTCGCCATTCTGAGAACCTGGTGGAATTTTAACTTTCGCTCTACCACCAGAAACTGTTGGCACCTCCACAGCTCCTCCTAGAGATGCATTTGTAATGGAGATTGGGACCGCACAATATATATCTATACCTTCTCTTTCAAATATGGGGTGCTCAACCATGCGAATAAAAAGATACAAGTCACCTGAATCAGAACCGTTTGGTCCTACAGCTCCTTCACCCGATAGTCTTATTCTGCTTCCGTCCTCCACCCCAGCTGGGATATTAACCTCAAGTTTGCGATTTTTTCTTTTTCTTCCTTCTCCTCCGCAACTTGAACAAGGGTCTGTAATCACTTGTCCGGCTCCTCCACAATTTGAACAAGTTCTTTCAACTGTGAAAAAACCTTGAGAGGCTCTTGTTCTTCCAGACCCGCCACACACAGAACAAGTTTTTAATCCACCGCCTTTTTCTGAACCTGAACCTCTGCATGAATCACACCGCACTAATGTATCGAAAGAAATATCCTTTTTTATTCCGGTGTATGATTCTCTTATATCAATGTCAATTTCGTATTTAAGATCTTGTCCCTTCTGTGCTTTACGACTCTGAGCTCCTCCCCCGATGTCTCCAAAAAAATCTTCAAAAATATCAGAAAAGTTTCCAAATCCACCAAAACCTTCAGAGAAACCTCCCCCTCCAGAATTCTGAAATGCTTGATGACCATAAGTGTCATAGGCTTGTCTTTTTTCATTGTTTGACAGCACTTCATAGGCCTCAGATATATCTTTAAATTTTTTTTCAGCACTGGCATCTCCAGGATTTCTATCTGGATGATACTTCATAGCTAGCTTTCTGTAAGCACTTTTTAAAGAGCTGTCATCAGCATCCTTTGAAACACCAAGTAAATCATAATAATCGCTCTTAGACATATAACTTATCTAATTAAGCTGATTTTTCTTTTTTGTCATCATCAGGGTCTTTTTTTTCTGTGACATCTTCAAAATCTGCATCTACAACTTTTGAATCCTTTTTAGACTTTCCTTTACTTTTGGATTTGGTATCATTTTCTTTCTTATTCTGCGACTCCTTTGCTTGTTTCTCTTGAGCTTCCTTATACATGATTTCACCAAGCTTCATTGAATTTTCAACTAACTTTTCAGTTTTCTCTTTGAGAATTTTGACATCAGTTTTATCATCTTTAAGTGCAACCTTTAAGTCTTCTAGAGAGCTTTCAATTTTTTCTTTATCCTCTTTCGGAACTTTTGAACCATGCTCTTTTAAGGTTTTTTCAGTGCTAGCAACCAGAGAATCAGCATTGTTTCTTGTCTCTATAGCTTCAATTTTTTTCTTGTCTTCGTCAGCATTAGCTTCGGCATCTTTGACCATTTTTTCAATCTCTTCATCTGTCAAACCGCCAGAAGCCTTGATCTGAATTTGATGCTCTTTTCCAGTTGCCTTATCTTTAGCAGATACTTTTACTATTCCGTTAGCATCAATGTCAAAGGTAACTTCTATTTGAGGAGTTCCCTTTGGAGCAGGAGGAATTCCAACTAAATCAAATTGACCTAACAGTTTGTTATCGGTTGCAATTTGGCGTTCTCCTTGAAAAACTCTGATCGTAACAGCTGACTGGTTGTCATCTGCGGTAGAAAAAATCTGACTTTTGTTTGTGGGAACTGTAGTATTTTTTTCTATAAGCTTAGTGAAAACACCTCCCAAAGTTTCTATTCCTAGGGATAGCGGTGTTACATCTAGAAGCAAAACATCTTTCACATCACCGGCAAGAACTCCCCCCTGTATTGCCGCACCCAAGGCAACAACCTCATCTGGGTTTACGCTCCTATTTGGCTCTTTCCCAAAAAAGTTTTTAACTGCTTCTATTACTTTTGGCATTCTTGTCATGCCACCGACAAGAATAACATCATTAATTTCTCCAGCACTTAAACCAGAATCTTTTAGAGCTTGTTTGCAAGGTTCAATAGTATTGTCAATTAGTTCAGAAACTAGAGATTCAAACTTAGATTTAGACAGCTTAATATTTAAATGCTTAGGCCCTGAAGAGTCAGCAGTAATAAATGGTAAATTTATTTCTGTTTGCGGAGCAGTTGATAGTTCAATCTTGGCCTTCTCAGCTGCCTCTTTAAGTCTTTGAAGTGCCAACTTATCCTGTTTCAAATCAATCGATTGTTCTTTCTTAAATTCAGAAGCAAAGTAATCTATCAGTACGTTATCAAAATCTTCTCCTCCTAGCTTCGTATCACCGTTGGTTGCTTTAACTTCGAACACACCATCACCCATTTCAAGAATTGAAATATCGAATGTACCTCCACCTAAATCATAAACAGCTACACTACCTGTTTTTTTTTTATCTAATCCGTAAGCCAGGGCAGCTGCCGTGGGTTCGTTAATAATTCTCTTTACTTCTAAGCCGGCAATTTTTCCGGCATCTTTTGTAGCCTGCCTTTGAGCATCATTAAAGTAGGCTGGCACTGTAATTACTGCTTCTTTAACGGGCTTGCCCAAAAATTTTTCAGCTGTTTCTTTCATTTTTTGCAAAATCATTGCACTAATTTGACTTGGTGAATATTTTTTTTCTCCTATCAAAACCCATGCATCTTTGTTATCTCCCGCTACAATCTTATATGGCAAGATACCCATATCTTTTTTTACTGCCGGATCGTCTATTCTTCTACCAATTAGGCGTTTGATGGCAAATAATGTTTTTTCAGGATTTGTTACGGCTTGCCTTTTAGCTGATTGGCCAACTAATTTCTCTTCTTTGTCAGCAAAGGC
>CESW01058009.1_pt1 | contig 10599 bp, 8 predicted proteins | sample 531171 | NCBI WGS metagenome assembly CESW01 (sample SAMEA2621859, study PRJEB7988) | marine metagenome | biome: marine biome (ENVO:00000447); feature: surface water layer (ENVO:00002042); material: "saline water (ENVO:00002010), including plankton (ENVO:xxxxxxxx)" | depth 5 m
GGTGCCACGGTCATCGGCAAGACAGACCTCGTGTTGCGCTGACTTACTGACCGTGAGTCAACTCCCGAGTGTCATTCCTGAATTGCGCTGATTTACAAGCCATAACGTGGCGAACATTGCGGCATGGTTTTGGAAAGCCGCACCCGGACCGGACAACTCGGAGAGGATTTTGCAGTGACGCGAATGGAACACCGTGGTCACCGCATATTGGAGCGCAATTGGCGGTGGCATCGCTTTGAGATTGATGTGATTTCCACCCTTGCAGGGCAAATCATCTTCCACGAGGTCAAATGCCGGACCGGGTGCGTTGTTCCATCCGATTCACTGAAGACAACGCCGCAGCTTCCCTCACTAGGCCAACAACAACGAATTGTGCGCGCTGCCCACGCTTACATCAAGCAAAATGGCTTTCGAGATATCGATTGTCGATTTGACCTTTGGTGGGTGATGATTGAGCCGGGGGGCTTGCCACGCGTAAGTCACCTAACCTCTGCGTTCGATGGATTTTCCCGACCAAAGCCTCGCAGCACTTTATGGTGTGCCCTGCGGTGACCTCGTTCCGCGACGTACCTTTGCGTCATCATGAAACAGAACCCTGACCAAGGCCGCCGAGGAGGCGCCCGCAAGGGAAGTGCTGGCCGACGAAGTGGCAGCGCGAAATCTCCCAAAGCGCGTGGTGGACAACGCTCATCCGTGTCTCGCCCCGGGGGCAAATTCGCGGGACGCAGAGGACCCCAAAAGCCCAAGCTCAATTTTGCTCCCGTGCCAGACTCCACCGCAACCATGCGCCTCAACCGTTACATCGCACAAGCTGGCGTATGCTCACGGCGCGAAGCTGACGTGATGATTGGTGCTGGAGTGGTCAGCGTCAATGACAAAGTCATCACCGAGCTCGGATTCAAGGTGGACCCTGTGAATGACCTCGTTCGCGTAGAAGGCGACACCATTCGCCCTGAAACCATGCGCTATGTTTTGGTCAACAAACCCAAAAACTTCCTCGGCATCGAGAACGACCCAAGCGGTCGTCGAAGCGTAGGAGACCTCATCAAAAAGGCCTGCAAGGAAAGGATATACCCCGTGGACCGAATCGAAAAAGAAAGCACAGGTCTCATTCTTTTCACCAATGACGGGGAATTGGCCAAGCGCCTCAACCATCCCAAGGTGGGGCTCCGCGAGCTTTATCACATCACCTTGGCCAAGAAAGCCAAACCCGAGGAACTTGAGAAAATGCTCGAGGGGTTTGTGCTGGACCAAGGGTTCGTCAAAGCGAAAGAGGTGGCATTTGTCAAAAACGACCCTCATGAAATTGGGATGGAAATCCACAGCAATCGAAGCCGAATCGTCCGTCGCATGTGGGAATACCTCGGCCACAAAGTCGTCAAAGTAGACCGGGTCGTTTATGGTTCATTAACCAAGAAAGATTTGCCCCGAGGACATTGGCGACACTTGACAAAGGAAGAGTTGAACATGCTCCGCATGACCACGTAAGTGCTCTTAAATTGGAAATCATGAAGGACAGCTTGGTCATCATTCCGACGTACAACGAGTGCGAAAATGTGGTTCGCATGATCGACACTGTTGTGGGTCTGGAATACCCCTTCGACCTGCTTGTCGTGGATGACGGATCGCCCGACGGCACGGCCATGTTGGTCAAGCAATGTCAAACCAAGTACCCCAACAGAGTTCACTTGCTGGAGCGAAAAGGGAAGCTCGGCCTCGGAACAGCTTACATCGCGGGATTTAGATGGGCACTGGAACAGGGTTATGACTTTGTGTTTGAAATGGATTGCGACTTTTCCCACGACCCCAACGACTTGGTTCGGTTGCGCATTCCGTGCTCCGAGGGAGGTGCTGGCATGTCGGTCGGATCGCGATATGTGAAAGGAGGAGGCGTGGCCAATTGGCCCATCAATCGCAAGATTCTGAGTTACGGAGCCTCGATTTACGTCAATGCCATCCTTGGACTGGGAGTCAGAGACAGCACAGCCGGTTTTGTCTGCTACCGACGCGAAACTTTGCAAGCCATCCAGCTTGATTCCGTCCAATTTGTCGGATATGCATTCCAAATCGAAATGAAACTTCGGGCCAAGCGCAATGGTTTTGTCGTGAAAGAAGTGCCCATCACGTTCGTCGATCGAGAGCTTGGGACGTCCAAAATGAGCATGAACATTTTTCGCGAGGCACTTCTCGGAGTCCTGCAAATGCGGTTCAACAAAATCTTTTTCCCGAAACCCTCTTAACCCACCCGCGCCATCTCCTCCCGTTCCATGAGTCAAGCCACCCTCTTTCGCAATGCCCATGTCGTCAATGACGGATCCGTCAAGGTTCAAGATGTCCTCATCGACGGTGAGCACATCGTAGCTGTAGGTGTCAACCTGGCGGAACAAGGCGACGATGCGCACGTGAAAGCCGTTGCAAGCGCTGCAGAAAAGAAAGACTGCACAGGATTTTGGTTGATGCCTGGTTGCATTGATGATCAAGTGCACTTTCGTGAACCAGGATTGACACACAAGGCAGAAATCGCCACCGAGTCTGCAGCCGCGGCGGCTGGAGGAATCACCTCATTCATGGAGATGCCCAACACCGTGCCACAAGCCCTAACCCAGAGTCTGCTTGAAGACAAGTACAACCGCGCCGCCGAAGTCAGCCCCGTGAATTACAGCTTCTTCATGGGCGCGAGCAATCACAACCTCGACGAAGTGCTCAAGACCAATCCGCAGAAAGTTTGTGGCATCAAAGTCTTCATGGGATCTTCAACGGGAGATATGCTCGTCGACGAATCTGACGTGCTCGAAGGAATTTTCAAAGAGGCACCAACACTCGTGGCTACCCATTGTGAAGATGAGGCAACCGTTCGTGCCAATTCTGCCGCGGCTCGAGCGCGTTTTGGGGAAACCGTTCCCATCTCACACCACCCCCTGATTCGAAGTGCGGAGGCGTGCTACAGAAGTTCTTCTCAAGCCGTGGAGTTGGCCACCAAACTTGGCACCCAATTGCACATCTTGCACATCAGCACTGCCCGAGAACTCGACCTTTTTGACAACACCAAAGAACTGGAGGACAAGCGCATTACAGCGGAGGCCTGCATCCACCACTTGTGGTTTAGCGACGCCGATTATGAAAGCAAAGGCACGCACATCAAGTGGAATCCCGCTGTGAAGACAGCTGAGGATCGCGAGCACATCAGGGCAGCCATTCTTGATGGACGCATTGACGTGGTCGCCACAGACCATGCACCGCACACCAAGGATGAGAAAAACCGAAGTTACTTCCTTGCACCGTCAGGCGGCCCGCTCGTGCAACACGCCCTCGTGGCCATGCTCGACCTCGTGCACAATGGACTCCTTTCAATAGAAAAAGTCGCAGACTTAATGGCACATCGCGTCTCGCGTTTGTTCCGCATGCAAAACCGTGGTTTCATCCGTCCCGGGATGAAGGCCGACTTGGTCTTGGTTCACCCCAATGACCCTTGGACTGTCCGCGAAGACAACGTCATGTCCAAATGCGGATGGTCGCCCTTCACTGGACATGTTTTCAAAAGCCGAGTGCACGAAACTTGGGTCAACGGCAAGTGCGTTTGGAATGGTCGACAAATCCTGACATCTCATGGAAATCATGCAGGCCAGCGCCTCACCTTCAATCGATAAGGTTTGTCTCAGTCCGAGTGTTGCGTTGTGGTGGGGAATGCTCCTCTTTGCCGCTTTGAGCTGCAGCCCAAGCCCCGTGGGTGGTGATGCCCACCCGAAACCCCCAGAGGGATTGCTCTCGCGAGACGAATTCATTCTCGTATTGACCGAGATTCAGGTCGTCGAAGCTGTGGCCGACAAGCGACTGTATCGCAACGACAACGAACGTCAAAGACTGGCAGAAGCGTACAATGATGTTTGGGCTAGAACTGGTGTAAGTGCCGCCACATTCGATTCAAGTTACACATGGTGGTGGGGCCACCCCGAGGCCATGACTGGTGTGCTTCACGATGTGGTTGACGCTTTGAAAGACTTGGAGGTAAAAAGCAACCAGGAGAAACCTTTTCGAAGCCCAAATAAAGCTCACGAACCGCATTGACGACGATACGCTTGCACCGTTGATTCGATGACTTTATTTATGGGTGTGTAATCCCAATCTTGACCCATTTCGGCGAGGGTCCGCTTGATTTTTGATCCATCAAATCGCTGGTGCTCACTGCCACTTGCCAAACTTTCACGAGTAATCATTGACTTGTGGCCTGTGATGCGTTCGGTCAGCCACACGAAGCGCCAGACCAAGCCCGCAACCCATGGCTTGACCGCACGGGTGGGTCCAGTTCGGTCGAGAGCTGACGCAATCGCAGTCATGACATCGAGATGAGTGCGGTGCTCTGCACAAAGCACAAAGCGCTCACCACGCACCTCACTTGCTCCCAATCGCACGCATACTTCCGCCACGTCTTCAGCACCTACATATCCTCCGCTTCCTTCTGGATACCATGACAGCCCACGATCGAGCACCCGAAACAAGGCAGAAGAACTGCTTCGAAAATCGCCTTGGCCCAAAATGACCGTTGGATTGACCACCACCAACCCGTCTGACAAGCCCTCCGCTGCCCCGCGAAAGGCTTCCATCTCTGCGCGATGTTTGGAGCGCGCATACGCCGAAGTCCCGGGTTGTTCTTCAAACAGCGTGGATTCGTCCGCAGGAACTCCTGATTTGCGCCCAAGGGCAGCTACGCTGCTCACGTGAATCAACCGTGGGGTACCCAAGTGAAGCATGGCATTGACCAAGTTGGCGGTGCCCTCTGCATTGACTTGGCGCAAAGCGTCCCTGTCCGACGAGTGGAAAGACACAAGGGCTGCACAATGAAACACACGCGCCACCCCCTCAAGGGCATCTTCCAACGATGACTGGTTTGTCAAATCTCCTTCCACCCATTGCAACCTCGTCACAGCCTCGGGCGCGAACTCCTTGACGATTCGCTCGACCCGTTCACGGTCGGACGATGGTCGATGCAAGGCGCGCACCGTTTGGCCTTTTGCCAGGAGCTTCAAAACCAATGGCGTTCCCACAATCCCCGTTGCACCTGTGACCAAATCCATGCCGCAAAGTACTGCGCGACCTACCTTCGTTCAACGATGGCGACCACCGAGCACATCCAAGCAATCCTCGATCGAATGCCCCAAGAGCCCGGCGTTTATCAGCACTTTGATGGAGACGGTAAATTGCTGTACATCGGCAAGGCCAAAAACCTGAAAAAGCGGGTGGCCAGCTACTTCACCAAACAAGACCACAACGGCAAAACCCGATTGTTGGTGAAAAAGATTCGAAATGTGCAATGGATTGTCACAGCGAGCGAAGCCGATGCCCTGTTGCTCGAAAACAACATGATCAAGGAGCACAAGCCCATCTACAACATCCAGCTCAAAGACGACAAAACATATCCCTTCATCGTTCTGAAAAACGAACGGTTTCCAAGGGTGTTTCCCACCAGACAAGTCCGAAAGGACGGGAGCGAATACTTCGGGCCCTACTCGCATGTCAAAGGGATGCACACTGTAATTCGTTTTGTCAAATCGCTCTACCCACTGATGTGCAATTCGTGTCGAATTGAATCCATCAAAATTCTCAAGCGTGGTGGCGCAATCGAAAAAACGAAGTCTTGTTTAGGTGCTCAGATAGGCACTTGCTGCGGTCCATGCACAACCACAGAAGAGGAGGCGGAATATCACGCACGAGTTGCCTCCATTCGTCACATACTCAAAGGCAACCTCGGCGAAGTCAAAAACGCTTTGAAAAGCAGCATGTTGCAAGCTTCCAATGATTTGCGATTCGAGGAAGCGGAACGACTCAAAATCAAACTTTTGGCCGTCGACAAATTTCAGACCAAAAGCACTGTCGTGCACCCTACAATCTCGGACGTGGAGGTCTACGGCGTGGTCTGCGATGCAAAGTCAGCATTTGTGAACTTCATGCGCATCCACAACGGCGCGGTGGTCCAAGGCCAAACTCTCGAATTTCGGCGACGACTCGAAGAATCCATCCAAGAAATCCTCTCCGCTGCGATTCCACAAATTCGGGACAGATTTGACGTCGCAAGTCGCACCGTGCTTGCCCAGATGGAGGTCGATGTTTTGGGGGCAGAATGCCTTGTCCCTCAACGTGGAGACAAGAAGAAATTGCTCGACATGAGCCTGCGTAATGCACAATTTGCAATGCGTGACCGACACGCTCAAATGGAACAAGTTGACCCTGACGCGGCCAAGGATCGGCTGATGGAAACGATGATGCATGACCTCAGGCTCAAGGAACACCCCGTTCACATGGAGTGCTTTGACAACTCCAACATCCAAGGCACCAACCCTGCTTCTGCTTGCGTGGTCTTCCGAAATGGAAAGCCCGCCAAACGCGACTACCGAAAGTTCAACATTCGTACAGTTCAAGGTCCGGACGATTTCGCAAGCATGAAAGAGGCCGTATACCGTCGCTACAAGCGTTTGCGTGACGAAGGAGAGTCACTCCCCCAAATGGTCATCATTGATGGCGGCAAAGGTCAGCTGTCGCATGCCATGGAAGCCATCGACGAGCTCGGGCTGAGAGGCCAAATCGCCTTTGTCGGCATTGCCAAGCGGCTTGAAGAACTGTATTTTCCTGGAGACAGCGTTCCGATTTACCTCGACAAGCGTTCACCCACCTTGCGTGTGGTGCAACAAATGAGAGACGAAGCGCACCGTTTTTCTTTGGCCCATCACCGAAAGCTTCGAAGCAAAGCCTTCTTGCATTCAGAGTTGGACGACATCCCAGGCGTTGGCCCCAAGACTCGGCAGGTTCTGATGAAAGCCTTTGGCGATGTCAAGACCATTTCTCAGGCCTCGGAACAGGACTTGCGAAGTGTCGTCAACACAAAAGTTGCCGACGCTGTCCGAACGTACTTTCACGGCTCGAAGACTTGACTCAATTGCAATTTCCTCCGAACACGGAGAGGAGCTCAAGCAAGTCTGCCACACTTACAATTGTGTCTCCGTCAACATCACTTTGGCAACCACTCACACATCCGAAGTCCGCGAGCACCAGAAGCAAATCACCTACCGTGATGTTTCCGTCGCCATTTAGATCACCTGCACAAGTATCTGCACAGCTTGCATATTCACACGATCCGTCATCCTCAATGGCTGCAGGGTTAAAGTTGCACGCATCTGGGTCCGTACATTGTGTCACCGTGACATCCACATCCGATCGGTTGCTCACACATTCCACATTGAGGGTGCTTTCGACGTTCCATTCGTAGAAGAAGTAGTAATAGTTCAAACTTGGGCCCGCCGTGCTGTTGGTAATGCTCCCCAAGCTGGCCAAATCATAAGGGTAATTCAGTGTCGATGATGTGCCCTCGCGCCACAATTGGGGATCGTCTGTGGTGCATCGCAACCCGTAATCCGTGCCTGGTTCAAGCTCAAAGTCTACATCGAGCAAGAATTCCCCATCTGTCACCATCACCGTAGACGACCACAACACTTGACCAATGTCATCGATGATCTCAAATCCACGGTCAAACGTCCCGTTGGCATATAGCTTGACATTGACCAAACGCATGGGTTCGAAGACATCAAATTCCAACCAGCGGGCACTGTTGGGGTGATACTGACCCCCCGGTTGGTTCGTCAGTTCACCTCCTGTTCCAACCGGACCGAAGGTGGATTGACTCGACTCAACCCAAAACGTGGTTGACTGTGTAACCTCTGGCAAGTACAAACCGGGGCCCTGTCCAAGAAGCGTGCCTCCCGTCTCAGCATCGTACCAGCGCAAAACTTGTCCCTCTTCCGCCTCCGCAGTGAGCGTCAATGGGCCTGGGAGAGCCATTGTGATATCCGGTGACGTCGTGGGAGGAAGTGTTGGTCCATCAAAGACCTGAACCTCAACCATGTCAGAACTTACCACGTTTCCACATTGGTCCTCAACCTCGACACTGTACGTCCCCGATTCGCCTACCACCAAAGTCGGCGCTGTGGAACCATCGCTCCAAACGTAAGAATCCCCCTCACTTGCGGTCAATGTCCAGGTGCTGCCGGCACAGAGATATTCATCGCCAGTCACAGCCACGGTTGGTGCCACAGATCCATCCAAGATGTCAATCACAATGAGATTGGAAAGACCAGCACACCCTTCACCATTGAATGCGGTCAAGCTGTAAACACCGGCCTGAGAAACTTCCAAGGTGTTGCCCTCTGCAAACCCATCGCTCCACTGATAAGACTCGAATCCGGCAGGTGCAGTGAGCATGGCGGACTCTCCTGGACAGAGCGCGACGTTGGACGCCGTAATCTCGAGAGGCACGGTACAAGGCACTTCCAAAACTGTGTGGTATTGGTCCACATCGGGATTGGTCAACTCTGTGCTCAACCCACTTGGCCAAAAGACAGTCACCGTTTCCACCTCGTCCGAGGCCCCCAGGCCAAAATGACACGAAAAAGTCGAAGTCATGCCATAGCTCTCTCCAGCTCGTACGCTTCGAATTTGTGTTCCAAATGACCCTGTGATTTCTACCGTTGCACCAACGGCATCCCGGTTGGATTGAAAGCCCTCCAATTCAAAGGTGATCCAGTGCTTTCCAGGATTCCCGCTGTTCATCCATAAGACATCGTCGTTCCCATTGTCCGGGTTCACGTAGCCATTGCCGTAACTGGCGTACAAATCAACTTGACCGTCGCGGTTCGCATCGCCTGTGGCAAAACTGTGCATGGTGTCTCCGTACGGAAACATGTTGGGGATGTTCGAGAACGTTTGGTCTCCATTGTTTCGGAAATAGGCATGAGCCCCGCCACTGTACACCAAATCCACAAACCCATCGTTGTCAAAATCCTCGAGCTTGGCTTGCAAGAAAAACCCTGTCACCTCAAGCCCACTTCCTTCAGTAATGTCTGTGAAGTTCCCTGTCCCATCGTTCTCCAACAGCGAAAGCGTCGTGCTGTGGTTGGTCACCAAGCAATCAAAGTCTCCATCGTTGTCGATGTCTGCAAAATCTGCTGTCCAACTTTGCTCGAAAAACACCAACCCCCGTTCTGCCGCCTCCTCTGTGTAATTTCCCTGGCCGTCGTTGACCCAGAGCTGATTCACACGCCGTGGATCTTGGGGGTCATTGACAAATTGGCGGCACTTCGCGATGTACAAATCCAAGTCTCCGTCTCGATCGAAATCGGTCCATACGGAACCGTAATTGCCACTGTGGTCGGTGTTTGGATAACCTCCCGTGTCATAGCTTGTCAGGGACATCATGGATTGGTTGTTGTTCAGCTCTCCAGCCTCGCTGCCCTTCCATAGACGACTCACCGCATCATCGTGACATGCGAACACATCGAGCACCCCGTCTTGGTCGATGTCCGCCATGTTGCAGGCTTGCATGAACATCGACCCATTTCCCAGCGCGGAAAGCGTCGCGTCACCAGGTCCTGTGATGTGCATCAAATGAACTCCATCGTAGGCTCCTCCGCTAAAAACATCTTTATGGCCGTCGTTGTCAAAATCACCCACGCACATCCCCCACTGATTGGAACCAGAGACATTTCCCAAATTGTAACCCTCAAAGTTGCCGTTGGGGGTCTGATAAAGTGTGTGTATCGTTCGGCTTTGATCGAGGATGATCAAATCGTCGAAACTGTCTCCGTCCAAATCAGCGAAACCCACACACCCTCCACTGTTGTATGTTGAGGGCAAAGCCGCATTCCCATTGTAAAATGTTTGGGCTTGGATTGTGGTTGCACATCCCAAACACCCGATTAAGATGCAGAAAGTGCGTTTTGCTGAAAATGCTTTCATGGGTCAGCTGTTTTGATTCTATTTCCCATTGTCAATGGGGTCTGCAAGGATACGAAAGGCCTCTAACCTGAGGATTCTCCTCGGTCATAGAAACTCTTTTTTAGAAATCAAACCGCCCTCCCAAGGCCGGGCCGCCCAATGTCCGACATTCCTCGGCAAGGCGTCTGACGAGGTCGGAAGCAGGCTCAAGCGAGTCCAACATGGCGGAAATTTGGCCAATTTCCAATTCTCCCTCCGTCAAGTCTCCTTCAAACATTCCTCTCTTGGCTCTTCCGCGCCCCAACAGCAAATGCAACTCCTCGTCTGTGGCACCGGATTGCTGGGCCTGAATGACCTGTCGGGCAAAATCATTGTGCAAGAGACGCACGGGTGTGATGTTTTTCATTTCAAGACTTGTCGACCCCTCTCCAGCAGCCAAAACCGCTTCTTTGAATGCGCGATGTGCCGAACTCTCTGGCGTCGCCACGAAGCGCGAACCCAGTTGAACAGCCTCCGCGCCAAGCATCATTGCAGCGAGAATTGAACGGCCATCATGCAGACCTCCTGCTGCGATGACCGGAATGTCACACGCATCAGACACTGCTGGAACCAGGCACATCGTCGTGGTCTCTTCTCGCCCGTTGTGCCCTCCGGCCTCAAATCCCTCGGCCACTACCGCATCGACACCTGCGTCTTGTGCTTTCAGTGCAAATTTGACACTGCTTACCACGTGGACCACCTTGATGCCGCGTTCATGCAGGTAACTCGTCCACACTTGAGGGTTCCCCGCGCTGGTAAAAACAATCGGGACTCCCAGTTCCGCGATGCTCGCCATGTGCT
>CESW01149448.1_pt1 | contig 10569 bp, 4 predicted proteins | sample 531171 | NCBI WGS metagenome assembly CESW01 (sample SAMEA2621859, study PRJEB7988) | marine metagenome | biome: marine biome (ENVO:00000447); feature: surface water layer (ENVO:00002042); material: "saline water (ENVO:00002010), including plankton (ENVO:xxxxxxxx)" | depth 5 m
AAGCCAAGCCAGTCGCAACACCTGGAACTTTCATTCGTTCAGCCGTATCTTTTTGAAACTTAGGCTTACCTAATAAGTCTTCAATATCCACAGCATCAACAGTGGTCTTATCTATTTCCTCAAATGCTACTTTAGCAGCAATTCCTCTACAAACGGATGCTATTTCACGATCTAAATTTCGAACTCCAGACTCTCGAGTATATTCTTTAATTATTTTTGCTAAACCGGCATCATTTACTGTTAATTGATCTTCTTTCAGTCCATTTCCTGAAATCTGCTTAGGAAGAAGATATTTTTTTGCTATCTGAGTTTTCTCTTCTTGCGTATATCCGCTGATCGGTATAATCTCCATTCGGTCCCTAAGCGGTGGAGGAATTGTATCCAGGCTGTTAGCTGTGGCTATGAATAATACCTTAGATAGGTCATATTCAAGCTCCAGATAGTTATCACTAAATGTGTCATTTTGCTCTGGATCTAATACCTCCAAGAGGGCTGAGGTGGGATCTCCGCGATAATCAGCTCCAACTTTATCAATTTCATCCAGCATAATGACTGGATTTCCTTTACCTGCTTTTTTCATTGCACGTAAGATTCTACCTGGTAATGCCCCGATATAGGTTCGGCGATGACCTCGTATTTCGGCTTCATCGCGGATACCCCCTAAGCTGAAACGCTCAAATTCGCGGTCCAATGCACTGGCGATTGACTTACCAAGTGACGTTTTACCCACACCAGGAGGGCCATAAAAGCATAGTATTGGTGCTTTCATATCGTTTTTAAGCTTGAGTACTGCTAAATATTCAATGATGCGTTTTTTAACCTTTTCAAGTCCATGGTGATCATCGTCAAGTATAGATTTGGCATGAGCTAAATCCAATTTATCTTTTGAGTACTCGTTCCAAGGCAAGTCTAAAATCCATTCCACATACGAATGAATAATACCATAGTTTGGTGAGGCATTGGGTGTCATTTCAAGTCGCTTTAACTCTTTTTCAGTCACCCCACGAACATAATCTGGCAAAGTTTTTTCGGCCAACTTAGTTTTTAATTTTTGAAAATCCTGCTGTTCAGCATCTTCGCCAAGTTCTTCTTGTATAGCTTTCATTTGTTGCCGTAGAAAGAACTCTCTTTGTTGGTCATCAATGTCAGACTTAACTTTAGTTCTAATACGTTCACTTACATCTAGAACTTGAAGTTCTTGCTCTAAAAAGCCCATTATGTCTCGAAGATTTGCTGAAAATTCTTGCTGCTCAAGTAAACGTTGTTTTTCAGTTAGATCTACATTTAGATTAGACGCAATAAAATTAAGTAAAAAAACCGGGCTATTTATATTGTTGACTGCCAATGCCGCTTCAGAAGGAATATTAGGAGACTTATTTATAATGTTAGCAGCTGTTTCTTTGATATTTCGTACAGAAGCATCAAGTTCAACACCCTCAATATCCATTTTTTTTAGATATGATAAGGTTGTTGCTTTAAAATAGGGTTGCTCCTCGGTAAATTCATTAATTTTAAAAAGTGATTTACCTTGTATCACAATACTTCGAGTACCATCAGGCATTTTTATTAGTTTTAAAATTTGGGCAACGGTACCTACTCGATGAAGATCGTCATATGCTGGTTCCTCAATATTCATATCCTTTTGGGTGACTACACCAATAATTTTGTCCGCAGCATATGCATCTTTCACTAAACGCAGCGATCTATCTCTACCTACTGTAATGGGAACAACCACTCCTGGAAATAAGACGGTATTTTTTAATGGTAATATTGGTAGACTTTCAGGGACCTCAGATTCGGTAAGCGCGCGTTCTTCTTCTTCGGACATGAGAGGAATTGCTTGCTCAAAATCTTCTATATGCTCATCTGTATCGTCAAAAAAATTAATCAAAATAAATTTATCTTTGGTTTCATCACATTTGTATTGTTACAAAGCAATAAATAAGCCATACTAAGGCTAGGGAACAAAAGGGCAGATATTATTTTACCTGTCAGTAATTGATAACTAATTTAATTCTTGATTGTCAAATTGTCACTCAATTACAGGTACCTAATTAAAAACGAAGGTTAAAACCACTGAAACTGATGGAGCTAGGTAAATTTCTTCTATCATTTTTGGATATAGGCCATCGACTGCTAAGTTCTAGTTCCACTAGCGTGCCTGCCAAACGAAAGCCGAGGGAAAGATCATTTCCCCAATTGGTAGATTGGGTATATCCACTTGATATAATAATTCCTTTGATAGGTTGTAGACTAGCACCAGTACTGTAAGTCCAACCTGGTACACTAAAAAATGTAGTAAATAAAGTATATTGTAAATCTGCTTGAATCGACCAACTATTCCACAGTAGGTGTATGCCTAGTTGAGTTTTAGTAGGTAATAAAACAGTGTTTTTTGTTTTGACTAAAGGGTTATTTTGTAATTGATGTAGTTGTCCATTAGCCTCTAAAAAATAAAAATACTGTTCTGGACTTCCTTCATACATTGGTAAGTTCTTGTTAATAGCAGCGTTTATATCAATAGGTTCTATTACGGCTTCTGTAAGCTCAGAGGATTCTAGATACAGTCCTTCCGCATACTCGATATATCCGATGTCAGTTACTGATAAAGCAATGCTGATCGATCTTGCTACTTTAGTGTTCTCTTTTGAAACCAAGCTAAGTTCATTGGACAGATTTCGAGTATATCGAAGACCAACATCCGTACCAAAACCTAGGCCATCCTTGAAATCGTTCAATGAAGCAGCGTATCGATGATCTATATCGGGTATCGGGATGGTAGAACGGGTATTTCCTCGGTGTAGGCTGATTAGATAATCGGAATAGAGCCCAGCGGTTTCAATCATGAAGGATTCAAGAAGTTCATTATTCCCACTAAAGTAAGCAGACTCGGAGCGACTCATTGAACGAGACCCTGCCATAATAAGCCTGGGACTAAAACCCAGACTAAATTGATCGGATACCGGAGTGAAATCACTGAGTATATCTAACCGTTCACTATATTTAAGTCCGACAGCAAGATAGTTTATCTCATCATGGGCCAACAACTGAGACCTTTTTAAGCCACTTAGACTAGGATAAAATTCTTTGTCGTACCACCCTCGATTCACTTGAAAGGATTGCTTAAATACATATTCCGCGTATAGTGCTATGGATAATTGCTCATTGTGAAACCCAACCGATAATAGTTCTTGAGTTATTGAAGAGCGAAAATGAGTGGGTTCCGAAGATTCCGTAAATAGCCGATTGAGTTCGCTTTGGTTTTGTGGTAAAGAATTGATCTGTGAAGCGGATATGGGTTGATAAGGCTCGTAGGTCATTAACCAACTTGAGAGATCCGATTTCTCATCTGCAGTTGTGGATATGTTTGGATTAACCATCGAGAGTAATCCCAATTTTACCGTCCATTTTTTTTCCAAATTGAATTGAAAATTAGCAGGGTTTATCCGAAGTCCATTAACCCCCGAAAGATAACTGACACCAGAACCACCCATACTGGGTAACATTGAAGGGGCACTGCCATAAATTTCAACCGTTTTTACACTTGATTTTTGAGATTGTAGCTGTGCATTAAGTCGATAGGGTTGTGCGCAAAGAATTAACACAACCATAAAAACCCCGATGGCTAATCGCAAACCTCTAATCTCTGAATTAGGGCCAATTAGTATGTTCAATCCACTTTGCATGGTTGGTACTTCGTACTTGGTATGTCAAACAGCTAATCGTTTATAATCGAGAGGGGTGCTGCTTGGAGCATTAATTTTTTCTGACCTCTATTCTTGAAAAATACAACAACTTTTGTCTGTGTTCCACTACCGCTACGGCTCATAATTTTTCCTGTACCAAATTTGTCATGAACAACCACTGCCCCAACAACAAAGGGATCCGTACCCTCATTAAGGTCATAATCAATCCTACCTAAGGAAGAATAGCTTTTATAGGAAGGGCTTTTTCCTGCTGCATTATGTTCAATGGTATGTCCAAGACTACTTCTGCTTTTCTGAGCGCTCGCTATGTGTTCATGGCGGCTGGCTTCGCCGTCCTCTGTGTAAGAATTAGCACCTCTTGTAGACATGAAACGGTCACTACGTTGTCGAAGAGTGGTACCTGTTTCGGTTCGAACAACTGAGGTATCCACTTCATCTAAAAATCGTGATCGTATCTGACGTTGTTCTTCTCCGTATTTAAAGCGGTTGCTGCAATGACTAAAATAAAGTCGTTCTTGGGCGCGGGTTATTGCTACATAAAACAATCTCCGTTCTTCTTCTATATCTACGTCAAAACTTTCTTTGGCTCCAACAGGAAACAAATTTTCTTCAAGTCCCACAACAAATACTACTGGAAACTCTAAGCCCTTAGAACTGTGAACAGTCATCAAGGTAACTGCTGGTTTGCTTTCATCGAATTTATCCCCGTCAGTAATGAGACTTATTTCTTGTAAAAAGGCACTTAGAGATGTTTTATTGTCTTGTTTTTCATAATAACTGATGGCATTTATGAATTCCAATATATTTTCACGCCGCATTAAACTTTCGTGGGATTGTTCTTCTACAAGCATTTTCATGTATCCTGATTTATCTAATAAATTTCGGGTGAGTTCATGAAGCTTCACCTCTTTTGTTGTAAGAGCCTTCCTAAATTCATTCATCATATTGACAAATTCCCTAATTCGAACTTTGGCTGGGCGGTATATCTGTGTTTCCTCTATTTGTTCTAGTAACTCCCACACTCTGAGACCTTGTTCTCGTGCACCCCTTCGCACATCATTGATTGATTTTTGACCAATACCTCTTGGAGGTTCATTAATGATGCGTATTAGATTCGTTTCATCAAATTGATTAACCAAAAGCTTTAAGTAGGCAAGTACATCCTTTATTTCTTTACGTTGATAGAATGATAAACCACCGATGAGTTGGTAATCTATTTTATGTCGCCTAAAAGCCTCTTCAAACACTCTAGATTGGTAGTTGGTTCTGTAGAGTACGGCGAATTGATTGTAATTGAGCAAGGCCTGCTGGCCGAGTTTTAAGATATATTGAGCGACCCGGTTAGCTTCATCTCTCTCATCGAAATTTTCTAGAACAGTAATAGGTTCTCCGTAATCTTTTTCCGTCCAAAGGGTTTTATCAAGTTGTTTTTCATTCTTTTTTATTATCGAATCAGCACAGGCTAAAATAGACTTAGTAGAGCGATAATTCTGTTCTAAGGGAACCTGATGAGCATCTGTGTAATCCTGTTTGAAATTGAGAATATTAGAAATATCAGCCCCTCGAAATGAGTAGATACTTTGTGCATCATCACCCACCACACATAAATTGTGATGTTTATCAGCTAATAATTTAGTGACTTTATACTGCGCATGATTGGTATCCTGATATTCATCTATGAGGATGTAACGAAATCTATTTTGATATTTTTCTAATAATTCGGGATCACTATCAAATAGTTCAATGGGCAGAATTAGTAAATCATCAAAATCCATTGCATTACTATCTTTCAGTCTTTTTTTATAAATCTTATATACCTTGGAAGTAATATCATCGAGTGTAGAGCCAATAAATTTTTTGGCATATATTTTAGGATCAATTAGTTGATTCTTTGCATCACTAATCTTGTAGTGTATGGTTCTCGGTTTAATTTGTTTTGGGTCATAGTTGAGTTCTTGAAGAATTTGCTTTATGACAGTCTCCACATCCGAGGTATCGTAAATAGTAAAATCTTGACCAAAACCGAGTTTCTTCGCTTCTACTCGGAGTATTCTGGAAAAAACAGAGTGAAAGGTGCCCATCCACAGGTTATGAGCTGGTTCTCCAATGAGTTGAACAATACGATCCTTCATTTCTCGAGCAGCTTTATTGGTAAAGGTCAAAGCCAATATCTCTTGTGGGGCTGCTTTGAATTGCTGAAGCAGATAAGCAATTCTATATGTCAATACCCTGGTTTTGCCCGAACCTGCACCTGCTACTATTAAAAGTGGGCCATCACTATGAGTAACCGCCTCTTTTTGTTGAGGATTTAACCCTTCCAAGAAAGAGGGTTGATTTACCTGAGAGGAAGAGGACATGATAAAACTCTTCATTTGCTAGGCGTTCCATTGGGTTAATTGATGGGCTAAACTCTGAAGTCTTTGAAGAGTGTCTGCTTCTTTTTTACGTTCATTATCTACCACCTGTTTCGGAGCATTTTCCACAAAATTTGTATTGGATAGTTTATCTCGAATACTTTTTAAAAAGCCTTCTAATCTTCTGATTTCATCAGTAATTTTTACTTTTTCTTTCTCAATATCAATAAGACCTTCTAGGTTCACATATAATTCATCAGTTCCTAGAAGTACACTAGTGGAGTGAGTTGGTTTTTCAATCGTGGTTGAGATACCAAATAATCTCACTTTTTCAAGTTTTTCAATGATCCAGAAATGGGCTTTGAGCTGCTCTGCCTGCTGACTATCCGTTGTTTTAATACCTACCTGTAATTCTTTTTTCTGGGAGATATTCATCTCCGCCCGAATATTTCTCAGAGAAGAGATCAATAACTTGTATTGTTCAAATAATTGAGCAGAAAGTCCCTGACCATCAAAGTCTATAGGGCTTGGCCATGGGCTTATGCAAAGAGCTTGCTGTGGATCCCGTTTTTGTATAGACTGCCAAATTTCCTCACTAATGAAGGGCATAAAGGGATGAAGTAGCTTCATAAGTTGTTCAAAGATACCCAAAGCCAATTCTACACGATATTTATCGGGCAATTCACCGGGTAAAGTAGATTTATTAAGCTCTATGTACCAATCACAAAAATCATCCCATAGTAAGGCATACACTTTTTTTAGGGCATCATTTATGCGGTATTGCTTGAAATCTATTTCAACGCCTTTAATGGTTTCATTAAGTCGATGCATGATCCAGGTATCTACCAAATTGGTTGGATCAAAATCTAAATGAGGATGGTATTCCTGAACATCATCCATTTGTAGGGTAAGAAAACGAAATGCATTCCAAATTTTATTTGAAAACTTACGACCCTGCACACATAAAGCATTATCAAATGGAAGGTCATTACCCGCTGGTGTGGCAAAAAGCATACCCATTCTTACACCATCAGCACCAAATTTTGCTATTAAATCAAGTGGATCAGGGGAATTACCAAGACTCTTACTCATTTTTCGACCTTGTTTATCGCGAACAATGCCAGTAAAGTAGACATTCTCAAAAGGTGGGGAATGTCTATACTCGTATCCGGCCATGATCATTCGGGCGACCCAAAAAAACATAATTTCAGGAGCGGTAACCAGGTCTTGAGTTGGATAGTAATAATCCACCTCTTTTTTTTCGTAAAAACCTTCAAATACCGAAATGGGCCACAACCAAGATGAGAACCAAGTATCTAACACATCCTGATCTTGAGCTAATTCTTCTAAGCGAAGCTCAGGGTTCTTACTTTTTTCCTGAGCTAGAAGTAATGCCTCTTCAGCTGATTTTGCTACCACAAAATCATGTTCCCCTTTACCATAATAGTAAGCTGGTATCTGATGCCCCCACCAAAGTTGTCTAGAAATACACCAGTCCTTAATATTTTCCATCCAATGCAGGTAGGTATTTTTAAATTTTGGTGGATGAAATGTTATAGTGTCATCCATGACTCGATCCAGAGCTTGCTTAGATAACTCTTTCATTGAGACCCACCATTGTAGAGAAAGACGGGGCTCAATGACAACGTCTGTTCGTTCTGAAAATCCAATTTTATTGGTATAATGTTCCGTTTTTTCGAGTAAGCCCAACTCATCTAAGTCTTTTACGATTTGTTTTCGGGCTTCAAACCGGTCCATTCCTTCATATATGCCAGATAACTTATTCATGCTGCCATTCGGGTTGATGATGTCAATGATGTCTAAATTATATCTTTTACCTAATTCATAGTCATTAAGGTCATGAGCTGGAGTGACTTTTAAACAACCCGTACCAAATTCTGGATCTACATAATCATCAGTAATAATAGAGACGGCTCTATTGACAATGGGAACTTGTACTTTGGCGCCCTGCAAATGTTTAAAACGAATGTCCTTTGGATGAATACAAACGGCTGAATCACCCAGCAAGGTTTCAGGGCGCGTTGTAGCTATTAGTATATAATCCTCTGTAGGTTGTAATTGTTCATCCAAGACGTTGTAGCGAATGTAGTAAAGATGTGATTGTACCTCTTTATAAATCACCTCTTCGTCACTAAGGGCCGTTAGGGCTGCTGGATCCCAATTTATCATTCTAACATCCCGATAAATTTTCCCTCTATTATACAAGTCAATAAAAACATCGATTACGCTTTCAGAATACTTAGGATCCATTGTAAAGCGTGTGCGGTCCCAATCACAACTTGCACCTAATTTCTTTAATTGCTCTAGGATAATTCCACCATGCTTATGGGTCCATTCCCATGCATGATTCAAGAAGGCGATTCTGCTTAGATCACTTTTTTTTATGCCTTCTTTTCTGAGCTTTCGAACTACCTTTGCCTCTGTGGCAATAGAAGCATGATCAGTACCAGGTACCCAACATGCATTATAACCGTCCATACGGGCCTTCCTCACTAAAACATCCTGAATAGTATTATTCAACATATGCCCCATATGAAGCACGCCCGTAACATTAGGTGGAGGGATCACTACCGTAAATGGTTTTTTTGAGTAATCTACTTCAGAATGAAAATATCCATTGTTTTCCCAATACTGGTACCACTTATCTTCAACCTGTTCATGTTGGTATTGAGCAGGAATTACGGAATCTGACACAATGATTAACTTATTTAGTTCGGATTAAAAGTACTCCAAAGTGCCCATCAGAGTCATGCTTATGAGGATAGGTTTGATATGCTAGGCCATCCTCTGTCAGCACTTCCTTAGGTACAAAATCCTCAAGGGGCTGGAGTTCAAATGTTGGATAGTTTTCTAGAAATTTCTGAACTTGCTCCATGTTTTCTTCCGGCTCTATACTACAAGTTGAATAGACTAAACGCCCACCTCTTTTTACCATGTTGGCTGCTTCTTCTAACAATTGAGTTTGAAGGTCGACTGCGTTTTTCAAACCTTCCTCGTCACGTCGCCATCGGAGATCAGCTCTTTTACTCAGTACCCCTGTCCCTGTACATGGAGCATCTAAAAGAACCGCATCAGCAAGTGGCAAAGATAACTCAAGTATGTCTCCACGTCGGATTTTTATATTTTCTGCACCAAAATTTAGAGCACTTTCAGCTAATTTTTCTAATCGCTCACCTGAAATATCAACGGCTAGTATGTCACTTTTACCCTCAGTTAAGTCAGAAATCATGATAGATTTTGTACCAGGTGCAGCACATAGATCATAAATTTTTTCATTGGGTTTAGGATCTAAGATAAATGGGGCAAACCCCGCTGCAATATCTTGGACATGACATATACCTTTTCTCAATAGACCTTTTTCGATAAAAGGTTGAACTGAGTGTACTTTATAAAAATTTGGCAGCCAGTCATTAGTCTTAAATTCTACACCTAATTTTTCCATTCGAAGTTCAAAATTTGTGAGGGTAGTGCGCATCGTATTTGCCCTAACATAATAACTCGGCCTAGTATTGTTTGCTTGCATCAATTGAAAAGCTTCTCGCTCACCAAAACGGATACTCCATCGCGAAACCAGCCATTCAGGGTGGGAGAAGGTTGTCGCTACTAATTTAGTTCTATCTTTGAATTGAGGTTTCGGAATTTGTTCAATATCTCTTTGAAGATTCCGTAGTATAGCATTAATGAGGTCACCAGTTTTAGAACCCATTTTGCTTTTTCCGAGCTCTACCGCTTCATTTATGGCAGCATAGTCTGGCGTGCTGTCCATAAATAACATATCATAAATACCTAGTCGCAGGATATTTTTTAAATTAGTTTTCATTTCCGTCACATCGATTGTGGCGTAATGGTCAATTAAAAAATCCAGATAGCTTCGTTTTCGTAATATATTTTGTACATATTCACGAACCTGTCCACGTTCTCTAGGATCTAGTTCATCTGAAATTGAAAAATCAAGGCTTTTATGCTGATCGAAACTAATTAGTATGTCGACACTTACACTGCGCTCATTAAAAAAATTGTCCAATGGAGTAGGGATTAGGTTCTTGGGAAAATATTTATGTACGCGATAAACCGTTGAACCGGGGTCACATGTACTCAAATACTTTAACAGTCAAACAATTTACTATTTTACCCATCGACTTGCTACCCTTAAGTCTATGAATTACTCACTGCTTTTTGCAAGATTTGGCTTTTATAAAGACTCTATGAATTAACAGAATAAAGATCACTAAAATTTCTGAAGCGAAAATTATAGAGGATAATATTTGACTACCAAAAAGTACAAAATGCTGGCATATGAGATTATTCCGTGCCATGGGCTGATTTTTTCGGACAAGTAAGTCTTCACTGACAAAAAACTCTTGTTTTGATAATTAAAAAGTACTTGCCTTTCATTGCCTATTAGTTCTTAAGTCTCTATCTTAATTAAATTCTATTTATCTGCTTTCAAAACAAAATTTTCCTATCCAATAAGTTATTAATTAACA
>CESW01069464.1_pt1 | contig 10552 bp, 8 predicted proteins | sample 531171 | NCBI WGS metagenome assembly CESW01 (sample SAMEA2621859, study PRJEB7988) | marine metagenome | biome: marine biome (ENVO:00000447); feature: surface water layer (ENVO:00002042); material: "saline water (ENVO:00002010), including plankton (ENVO:xxxxxxxx)" | depth 5 m
AATGTCCATCCTAAATGATGATGGCCAAAACAATAAAATACATTTTTGTGATTTTTAGATGGACCCATTACTGGCAAAAAATCTGGTAAGGTTGGCCTAAAACCTAACCACTCATCCTGATGCTCAGGTAGATCTCCCAACATATATTTTGCATTATTAATTAAGTTTTTAATTCTCGATTTTGAAAGTGGATTATTTAAACCACCAAATTCAACTGTGCCAACTACTCTTAGTCCCTGTTCCATAGGCGTAATTCCGAAACCTCTATTAGAAAAAATTACTGGTCTACTTAATAGGTAATCACAATTTTTAAAGTGTACATGATAACCTCTCTCTGTATCTAATGGGATTTTTTCTCCTAGATTATCAGTTAATTTTTTTGAAAAAGCACCACAAGCAACAACAATTTTATCGAAATAAAATCTTTCAGGATCTGTTTTAATTATTGGAAGATCTTTATCAAATTCTATTTGCTTAACGTCTAGCTTTTTAAACTTTCCCCCTTTTTTTAAAAATACCTCAAAAAATTTTAATAGAATTTTTTTTGGGTTCCTTGCGTGTCTTGCATATGGATAATAAACTCCCCCATGGTAAAATGGTTTTAAATTAGGTTCTAAATCATGAATTTCACTTTTGTTAACAAGTTGCTGTTTAACTCCTAACTCATTTCTAACTTTAATTTCTAATTCTCTACTTTTTAAATCTTTTTCATTCCAAACATAAAGGATCCCTTTTTCTTCAACTAAACCCTCTAAATCTACTTCATCGAACAACTCATCATACGCTGGTAAAGCTAAATCTAAAATTTGATGCATATTTCTAGCAGTATGCATCATTCTATTTTTTGAAGTATTAAAAATAAACTTGAAGAACCAAGGTATCATTTTAGGTATGTAGTTCCACTTTAAAGCCAAAGGTCCTGTTGAACTTAACAACATTGCTGGAACATCAGCCAAAATATCAGTTCTGTTCAATGATAGTGATGCGTATGGGGAAAAATGGCCAGCATTCCCATAAGACGCAGCTGGGCTACCCGGTTCATCTCTGTCAAAAATGGTTACCTCAAATCCTTTTTTTTGAAGAAATAAAGCATTTGAAATTCCCTGAATACCCGCTCCGACTATGCCAATACTTAAATTATTATTCATTCTAAAATATACAATTAAAGTCTAAAATAATTTAAGCGACAAATTATACTTAAGCAATTGGTTGCTGATTGTGGACTTTGGCACTCATTACAATGCCAAATCCAATCATTGTTGCAAGCATTGAGGATCCGCCATAAGACATTATCGGTAGTGGTGAGCCAACTATTGGCACTAAACCAAGCACCATACTCATATTGATTACAATATAAACAAATATTGCTGCTCCAAAACTATAACAAAAAATTTTGGCAAAATAACTCCTTGAAGATGCCCCAATCGCAATAATTCTGTAAATTATGATTGCATATATTATAAGAAGAAAAGCTGAGCCAATAAAACCAAATTCTTCAGAAAAAAGAGTAAAAATAAAATCAGTGTGCTTCTCTGGTAAAAATTCTAAATAACTTTGAGTACCTTTTAAAAAACCTTTTCCAAAAATTCCTCCTGAACCAACTGCAATTTTAGATTGGATGATTTGGTACCCAGCCCCTAAAGGATCCCGATCAGGGTTTAAAAAAGTTAAAACTCTTAATTTTTGATATGGTTTGAGAAAAGATATAATGAAAGGCAAAGATATTAAAAAACCCATCATGGTATATAAAAAATATTTATGATTGATCCCTGCAAACCATAAGACTGCAATACCACTTATAGCAATTAGTAATGCAGTTCCTAAATCTGGCTGAACAATTACTAGGCCCATTGGTAATAGAATTATTATTAATGAAGTAAGAATTGTATAGATTGAATTCACATTTTCCAATTTCATTCTATGAAAAAATTTAGCCAGACATAAAATGATACAAATCTTCATTAATTCAGAAGGTTGAAGATTTATAAAGTATAAATCTATCCACCTTTGTGATCCTGATGACTTTATTCCAAAAAAATACGTCCAAACTAATAATACAATAACTATAACATAAAAAAAATAACCAATTAAGAACCAATATTTTATGTTAATAAATGAAAAGATTAACATCATTATTGTAAAGACGATCAATTTTGTAAAATGACTTTTGGTATGAAATAAAATCTTTCCACCGTCTGTAGAATACATTGTTACAAGGCTTATAAAGCCCAATAAAAGAATACATGTTAACAAGATGTAATCAAAATCTCTAAATTTTTGGAAAAAGTTAAATCTATTTTTTGTTAATCTAGTGTGTTGATACATTTTTAGGTGTCCATATGTCTATCTTTTTTCAGAGACTCTCTAATTGAATGTCTGTCTATGATTAATTTAAATAATTTTTTTGCTATTGGAGCAGCTGTTGTACTTCCATTACCACCATGCTCTACTACAATGCTTAATGCATATCTTGGATTTTTATAAGGACCAAATGCTATATAAAGGGCATGATCTCTGTCTTCATAAGGAATTTCAAATGTTTTTAAATCTAATTCTCTTTCTCTCTCGGTTATTCGTTTGACTTGAGAGGTTCCAGTTTTACCAGCAAATTGATATATTGGGTTGTCGATTCTCGATCTATAAGATGTACCCATAACTTCGTTAGTGGAACCAAACATTGCATCTTGGACAATTTTAATATTTGATGAATTTTCAAACAATTGATTAAATTTATCTTTTGGTTCATTTTTTTTATTATCATCTATAAAAATATTAGGATAAATTTTATATCCACCATTCGCAATTTGAGCAGTCATTAAGCATAACTGAATTGGGGTTGTTTGAATATAGCCTTGACCTATTCCTGTAATTATTGTTTCACCAAGTAACCATCCTTTACCCAAAGCATTTTTTTTCCATTGAGTACTCGGAACTAGACCATTTTTTTCAATATCAAATAAGTTCCCAAATACTTTTTCTCCTAAACCAAATTTTCTTGCTGTTTCGTTAAGCCTGTCTACTCCAAGTTTACGAGCTATTTCATAAAAATATGTATCACAAGACTGCTTCATGGCATTTCTCAAACTTACAAAACCATGTCCTTCTTTTTTCCAACAATGGTAAGTTTGACCATACATTTCTGTTTTACCTGTGCATTTAACTGTGAAATTTGTATTAATAATCCCATTTTCCAAAGCGGATAAGGCTACAATTGGTTTAATTGTTGATCCTGGAGAATAAGTACCCTGTAAAGTTTTGTTTACTAATGGTTTCATTGGGTGATTTCGAATAAGTTGCCAATTATCTTGACTTATTCCAAAAACAAAATGATTAGGATCAAATGATGGTGATGAATGCATCGCAATTATAGACCCTGTATAAATATCCATTACACAAATTGAGCCTGATTTTTCTTTCAATAATTCATATGCTAATTTTTGAACTTCTGTATCTAAAGTTAATTTAAGATTTTGTCCTTTTTTTCCTTTTTGAAATTCTAATTGACTTATTCTTCTACCATAAGCATTTACTTCATATCTCTCAATATCATTTGAACCTATTAATTTTTTTTCAAAAGATTTTTCAAGTCCAACCTTACCAACCTTAAGACCTGGAACAAAATTTTTTTTGATTGACTCAGATTTTTCTATATCCATTTCATTAGCTTGACTCACATAACCAAGGACATGAGTATAGATTTCTTTATAAGGATAATTTCTAGAAATTGAGATAACAGGTTTTACTCCATTTAAATCATATAATTGATTATTAATTTTAGAAAATTTGATCCAATCAAGATTATCAGAAACTATTAGAGTCTCCCATGGTTTAATTTCATTCTTTTTTTTTATTATCTTTTTAAAATCTCTATTAGATAATTCTAATAAATCTTTTAATCGATAAATTACATATCTAAAATCCTCTACCTCTTCTGGAATTATGTGAAGTTGATAAGCCTCAAAATTTCCTGCTATAACTTTTCCAAAATAATCATGAAATTCTCCTCTTACTGGAGCTAATTTCCATTCTCTAATTCTATTTTTGTCTGAAAGAGTTAAATATTTTTTATTCTCTTTAACTTGTAAAAAAAATAATCTACTAATCAAGCCAATCATAATTAAAAATTTACAAGATCCAATAATAAACATTCGTCTATTTATCGAATTAAGTTTTTTTACATTATCACTTGGGGAGTTAATCATTTAAGCCCTTAATATAATATCTAAAGATAGTTAGAAAAATCAAGTAGAATAAAAAAGTAAAGAATGTATTTACTAAATAATTCCATAACAAAATCTCATAGGAAAAAAATAAAGTTAGAATAGTATAATTAATAGAATTAATTAGACTGATTATGAATAAAAAAAAGAACCAATCTTTTGTAGGATTTGGTCTTATTGTTATGTTTCTAAAATAAGATGTAGCGATACATATTATTATATAAGACAAGCTGCTAATACCCAGGGGTAACCCAACCACAGTATCATTAATTAACCCTGCAATGAAAACTAATGAATAATCAAAGTTTTTAATATCTTTTAGAGTAAAGAAAAAAATAAGAATAAAAGGAAAATTAAATGAAAAAAATTTCAAATCTAAATAATTTAAGTCATATTCGTTCAATACAGATACAAATAATAAAATAATCGGTAAGCAAGAATATAATTTATAATAAAATCCCTTTTGTTTTAAATTAGCCATTAATTCTTTCCTTTGCTCAAAATACATTCTTTGTATTCTGCTGTATTTACTAGAAAACCTTTAATATTAAAGATCGTTTTTCTACATTTATGACTGTGTTGTAAATTTAATCTTAAAAATGTTAATTCATCTTCATCTACACTTAATTGATCAATTATTTTTTTTTGGTCTAAATTTTCTTTTTCAGAATTCGAAAGATCATTATTTAATAAATTAATTTGTACTTTTAATTGTTCATTTTCCATAAGAAACTTGGAATTACTCTCTTCAATAATCTTTAATTCGTCCTCTAGTATCTTTATTTTTGTATCTACAGGATCTTTAATCTCATTATTAACTTCAAAAGCGTCTTGATTTGTTTTTTTTATTTCTTTTTTTGATTCTACTTCAGCAAATACGTATTTTAGTTGAGAAAAATCACTATAAAACTCTACTAAATAATCTGAGTTTTTGTTTTCTTTTATTATTTTTAATTTACCTATTGGAGTGCCACTTTTAAATATATCCCCAGTTCCTGAGGTATAAACAATGCTATCCACGGTAAATTTATCAAAGATACCCTCTTTAATATATTTCAATTGACCATATTCAGTTCCATTACCTCTTATGATTGCCTGTATATTTTGAGGAGCAATTGTGGCTGGAACATTAGAATTTAAGTCTGATAACAATAATACCCTAGATGTTTTAAAGTTAACTTCAATTACTCTACCAACTAAGTAAGATTGATCATATATGTTAGTACCTATTTTAATATTATCCTTGCTGCCCTTATTTATAATTATACTTTTTAAAAAAGGGCTTTTGTGGTCAACTATTATTTTTGCTAAAACTTTGTTTGAACTAGAAACATAATCATTGATTAGTTCTTTTAATTCTTTATTTTCATTCTGAATTATTTCGCTTGAAACATAATTGGATTTTAGATCATATAACTCTTTCTTATTTTTTTTATAATCGCTATAAAAAGTTGAGTAATCACTTATTTCAATAAAAGAATCTTTAATGAAGTTTTCTGGTATAGAAACAATAAATGAGGATCTATAAACTATTTCACTTATGCCTATTTTGATATATTTTATTATTCGTAAATCGTAACTTGATAAAATTAAAGTAAATAATGAAATGAATACTAATGTTAATAATGAAAATTTTTGTTGAGTACTTTTTTTTAAAAAAGCAGATCGGATCGCTATTATAAAATCATCTCTGCTTGAGGCCATTGCACTTAATACTCAGTCAACATAGTAGAAAATGTTTGTTCTTGATCTAAAGCTTTACCAGTACCAATCGCTACGCATGATAATGGATCGTCAGCTATATGAACTGGTAAACCTGTTTCTTTAGAAAATCTTTTATCAATATTTTTCAATAAAGCTCCTCCTCCAGTCAAAGTAAGTCCCATATCCACTAAGTCTGCAGATAATTCAGGTGGCGTACTCTCTAATGCATCTTTAATTCCATTAACCATATCTCTTAGGATCCCGTTCAATGCTTCTGCTGTATCTTCCTCTGTAATATTTACTTCTTTAGGTGTTCCAGATCTTAAATCTCGTCCTTTGACTGCGTAAGTATTATTATTTGAAGGGATTGCAGTACCTATCTCTTTTTTAATTTTTTCAGCAGTGCTATCACCAATCATCAAATTATATTCTTTCCGCATATAATTTACCATAGCACCATCCATGGCATCACCAGCAACCCTCAAAGATTTTGAATACACTAATCCACCTAAAGACATCACGGCAATTTCACTAGTTCCACCCCCGATGTCAACTACCATAGAACCAGTTGCTTCTGAAATAGGAAGATTTGCTCCAATCGCTGCTGCAATTGGTTCTTCAATTAATTGAACTCTTCTAGCTCCCGCAGCAAGCGCACTATCCTGAATTGCTTTTCTTTCAACAGGAGTTGAGCCAGTTGGGACACATATCAATATTCTTGGATTAGCAAAATTTCTACCTTTGTGGACCTTCTTAATAAAATGCTTAATCATCTCCTCTGTCACGATGAAATCAGCAATTACTCCATCTCGTAAAGGTCTTATCGCTTGAATATTTCCAGGAGTTCTACCTAACATAGTTTTAGCTTCATCTCCAACAGCTAAAACTTGCTTTTTTCCTCCTTGATCGACTATAGCAACTACAGAAGGTTCATTCAAAACTACACCTTGACCTTTAACAACTACTAATGTGTTTGCTGTACCTAAATCAATAGCCATATCTTGACTCCAAACCTTCTTTAAACTTTCAAAAATTCCCATTAAACACCTCCCTTAATTTTTTTTAGTTCAATATCTTTATAAAAAGATTTCTTTTCTCTTTTAATTAACATTTTATTTAAAGCATTAAGATATGCATTTGCAGAGGCTACTAAAGTATCAGTATCGGCAGATTGTCCAACTGTAGTTCTATCATTTTCCTCAATTTTTACACTTACTGTAGCTTGTGCATCTGTTCCTTCGGTAACTGCATGAACTTGATAAAGAGACAATTTAACATCGTGTGGATATAAATCTTTAATACATTTAAAGATAGCATCAACTGGGCCATCACCTGTTTGTGAGGTTGTTTTAACTTCTCCAAAGACATCTAGTGTCATATCTGCCCTTTGTGGCTCGCCTGTTCCAGCAAAAACTTTTAAGGATTTTAAATTTATTGCATTAATCTTGTTATCAATTATTAAACTATCATCAACTAATGCAACAATATCTTCATCATAAATATGTTTTTTTTTATCTGCTAAAATTTTAAATTTTCCGAATGCAGCTTGAACTACATCGTCAGTAACATCTGTGTAACCTAAATCACTTAACTTATCCTTAAAAGCATGTCTTCCAGAGTGTTTGCCCATTACTAAAGATGTTTTTTTAACTCCAACACTTTCTGGTGTCATTATTTCATATGTTTCTCTATTTTTTAACATACCATCTTGATGGATGCCCGATTCATGAGCAAAGGCATTTTTTCCAACAATAGCTTTATTAAATTGAACAGGAAATCCTGTGGCATTAGATACAATTTTTGAAGCTTTACTAATTAATTCTGTTTTAATACCAGTCTCATATGGCAGTAAATCATCCCTAGTTTTTATCGCCATTACAATTTCTTCTAAAGCGGCATTACCTGCACGCTCGCCTATTCCATTTATTGTACATTCTATTTGTCTTACTCCAGCGGACAAACCCGACAACGCGTTTGCAACTGCTAATCCTAAATCGTTATGACAATGAGCAGAAATAATTGCCTTATCAATATTTGGAACATTGTTCTTTATTGAAGTAATGGTTCTAGCAAATTCTTCTGGAATTGAATAACCAACAGTGTCTGGAATATTAATAGTCTTTGCGCCACATTTAATTGCTAACTCAATAGTCTTATACATAAAATCTAAATCAGTTCTTGTGCCATCCTCACAAGACCACTCTACATCATCTGTAAATTTTCTTGCATAGGTGACACTTTCTTTTATTGCTCCCAATACTTGTTCATTAGTCATATTAAGTTTATGTTTCATATGAACAGGGCTTGTTGAAATAAAAGTATGAATTCTAAATCTTTTTGCAAATTTTAATGATTCATGACATGCATCTATATCTTTTTTGGTAGCTCTAGCTAATCCACACGGAATAGAATTTTTTACACTTTTACTTATAGCACTTACTGCTTCAAAATCTCCTGGAGAAGAAATGGGGAAACCGGCTTCAATTATATCAATTCCCATTTCATCAAACACTCTAGAAATTTGAATTTTTTCTTCTACACTCATAGAGGCCCCTGGTGACTGTTCACCATCCCTCATTGTAGTATCAAAAATGAAAACTTTATCTTTATCGCTCATATTTAATTTTTTTGTGGAAACTATAATACAATCTATAAGTGATATTGCAAAATAAATGTCAAAATAAACTTTTTTTAACTGATCTTTTTGGGTCTATTGCAAATTAACTTTTATCACTATCAACTAATTTTTTCTTACCAATCCAAGGCATCATGGCTCTAAGTTCAGCTCCTACTTTTTCAACAGGATGTTCTGCTAATTTTGCCCTAGTTGCTAAGAAATTTTTTTGACCTTTTTTACATTCATCCATCCATTCTTTGGTAAATTTTCCTGTTTGTATTTCGGATAGAACTTCTTTCATTCTTTTCTTGGTTTCCTCTTTATTAATAATTTTTGGTCCAGATTGATACTCACCATACTCAGCGGTGTTTGAGATAGAATAATTCATATTTGCTATTCCACCCTCATAAATAAGATCCACAATCAATTTTACCTCATGAACAGTTTCAAAGTACGCCATCTCAGGTTCATATCCTGCTTCAATTAATGTTTCATAACCATTTTTCATTAACTCAACTAAACCACCACATAAAACAGTTTGTTCGCCAAATAAGTCTGTTTCAACTTCGTCCTTAAAAGTAGTTTCTATAATACCTGATCTTCCTCCACCAATCGCTGAGGCATATGACATTGCTAAATCTCTTGCTTTTCCTGAACCATTTTGATGAACTGCAAACAAACAAGGAACTCCTCCACCTTTTTCAAATTCACTTCTAACTAAATGTCCTGGACCCTTAGGGGCAACCATGAATACATCCAGATCTTTTCTTGCCTTAATCAAATCGTAATGGACATTTAAACCATGTGCAAAAGCTATACTTGTTCCTGCTTTAGCTCTTTGTTCAATATGATTTTTGTAAATTTGAGCTTGTAACTCATCAGGGGTTAAAATCATAACAATATCTGCCCAAGCTGCAGCATCAGATAAATTCATTACTTTTAAACCTTTGGACTCTGCTTTTGGAGTGCTTGATGAACCATCTCTTAAAGCTACCACAACTTCTTTGACGCCACTATCTTTTAGATTTAAAGCGTGAGCGTGTCCTTGACTACCATATCCAAAGATAGCAATTTTTTTATCTTTAATTAGATTTTTATCAGTATCTTTTTCATAAAACATTTTCATTTTGAATCTCCTAATTTATTTATTTAAAAATTTCAGCACCCCTTGTCATTGCTATTGCACCTGTTCTAGATGTACTAGTTAATCCAAGATTTTTTAATTTTTTACTCATTTTATCAATCTCTCTTCTCAATGCAGTTATTTGAATAACAACTGACTGTTTTGTTTTATCAAGTACTACTGGATTGAAGCTTTTACATGCTTTAAGTGTTTTTTCTATCTTTTTCTTATTACCAACAACCTTCAATAATGCCATCTCTTTAAATATTACTTTTTTATCTTCTCTTTTAAAATCAGCTACTTTATGAACAGGTACTAATTTTTTTAATTGTAATTTGATTTGATCTATCACCTCAGGAGTTCCAGTTGTAACAATAGTAATTCTTGAAATATTTTTTGATGCATCAACTTCTGCTACAGCCAAAGACTCGATGTTATAACCTCTTCCTGAAAATAAACCCACTACTCTGGCTAAAACACCCGCTTCATTATCTACCCAAACGACAATAATATGGGTATCAGATTTACCTTTTTTAGTAGGAATACTATATGCTGATTTTGGATTTGCCATTAAACTAAAGCTTTTCCTTTTCCAGTGATCTTATTTTCTTTTTTATCGTTAGGTCCCAGAATCATCTGATTATGTGGTTTCCCTGATGGTATCATTGGGAAACAATTTTCATTAGGATCAACTTGGCAATCAAATATAACTGGACCTTTATGATTAAGCATTTCTTTAATCTTATCATCTAATTCAGATGGATTTTGGACTTTTATGCCCTTACAGCCGTAAGCTTCTGCTAATTTAACAAAATCTGGTAACGCTTCTGAGTAGCTTTCTGAATAATTTTTTTCGTGAAGTAATTCTTGCCATTGTCTTACCATTCC
>CESW01033174.1_pt1 | contig 10551 bp, 9 predicted proteins | sample 531171 | NCBI WGS metagenome assembly CESW01 (sample SAMEA2621859, study PRJEB7988) | marine metagenome | biome: marine biome (ENVO:00000447); feature: surface water layer (ENVO:00002042); material: "saline water (ENVO:00002010), including plankton (ENVO:xxxxxxxx)" | depth 5 m
CAAGTGCCAAAATAGCTGGAAACAAAACTGCCGACGGATGACCACCAAGCGAATTATTCATATCATCAAAATCGTGGGCGTGCGACGCTGTCCCGTTCACAACTGCCGCATCAAGAGCACTCATTCTATCCGCTTTTCCATAAATGAGAGATTTACCCACTGACCCCTGCCCAAATACTTTGCGCGCAATTTCCGTACACGGCTCATTTGAGCCCGCCAAAGTAACCGCAACGTAGTCGAGTAATCCGTATATTACCCAACGGGTTACTTTTTCGTCTAAAATTTCTGAGCCTAAACTACCAATACTTTCCGCAAATTTTTTAGCAAATCCCATTAAATGCTCCTTTCTTGAAAGGCAACGTAATAACACTGTTCGGTTGAACGCCAACCAGTCACATACTCAGTTTCGGTGTTATTCAACGTCACCTCATATTTATTTCTGTTATGCAATCTCGATAAAGAACCCCACCGTGCTTAAAATAGTCGCTAATGAAACAGTCTTTGTAGACCTATAGTCATTATGAATGTGACCATGCCGCTCGGGGAGAAACACCTTTTATTTGTGCGCGATGCATCCTACGACGTTCATTATTGTCGAACGCCTCTCGGTAATGCATGCAACAACGATTATCCCAGATTAGCAAATCACCTACGTGCCAATCATGTCCCCACGAAAACGAACTGGCATCACAGTGCTTCCAGAGCCTATCGAATAATTCTGTATCAGTTTCTCCAATAATATTCGATGCACCTGATTTCCGGCCCAAAAACAAAGCTCGCTTCCCCGTCTCTGGATGAGACACCACTAGAGGATGATGTGCACCAGGAGCTTTTTTGGGATCTGTATTGCCATCAAATTCCTTATAAATTTTTCGCACTTCGCCAGCGCTAGTGTAAGTCGCGTCGTGCACTGCTAGCTTTCTCCAAATTTTTTCTTTAATTTCATTAGGCAGGGTCTCATAAACCTTATACATATCCATAAAATGAGTGCTGCCGCCAGCGTTTGGAATTTCCAACGCGTAGAGCATGCTCGCCGTAGGCGGTTTATCGATATATGACATATCTGTGTGCCATATTGCTTCACCACTACCTAAACTGCCAATGGGCTTTCCATCCTCTTTGATGTTAGAAATACAAGTTAACTCGGGAAATTCAGTCAGCCAGGTATTCCCAGACTTGTTGGGTGGAGAGTGTTCTGGCTCTCCAAAATACTCTGCTACGGCCACAAGATTTCTATTGCTGAGTTTTTGGTTGCGAAAAAAAATAACCAAATGATCATACCAAGCTTGTAAAATTCTGTGGATCGTATCATCCATTAACGGTTTACTGAGGTCGATACCGATAATTTCAGCGCCTAACGGTGCATCCAAAGGAATGACTCTCATATCATCTTGTGCTTGCCCATTTCCCATTCTCCCTGAAACTCCTCGCGATCCTTTTCTAATTATATTGCCTGAATTCTTTTATCAATAAAACTAGATCGTAACATTTACAATCCTGACAAATCAGCACTGGCTTTGGTTGAGCAATTTTAAGGTTTTTTTTTGGAAAAACCAAATCTTGATGGTTTTGTGACTTGCAGGTAGTACTTGTGTATTATGATACCACCTATTTTCGGAGAGGCGATGTTTAGACCTAATGTTTTTATTATGCGGTGGGTTTGTATCGCTATATTTCTTACCTCGATGCATATTGTGAATTATAGTGCCAGTGCAGCTACTGTCCCTGGTGAGGCTAAGCAGTATATGGATAAACTTGCAACTAAGACCCTTGGCATTTTAGGCAACAAGGATATTCCGCTCACCGAGCGCGAACAAAAAGTTCGTACACTTTTAGGTGAAAATCTTGCAATTGAAGCAATCGGCCGATTTGTTGTCGGACGAGCCTGGCGCGGCGCCTCTGACGAGCAAAAAAGTGTATACCGAGACCTTTTTGAAAGTTTTATTACAATAACATATGCAAAGAGATTAGGAGGTTACGCTGGAGAACGGTTTACAATCACCTCCTCTAAAAGTGTCGGGAAAAAAGGTGACGCACTCGTTACGACCGAAATTCAGCGCCCCAGTGGTCCCCCCTTGAAAGCGAGTTGGCGCATTCGCTACTCGAAAGGCGCATTTCTGATACTGGATGTCATGGTTGAGGGAATAAGCATGGTTGTGGCTCAGCGTGCCGAGTTTACTACCATAATAAAGAAAAGCGGCATGCAAGGCCTAATAGAAACGCTGCGTGCAAAGGCCTCTTCATTCGGCGTGAGGGCTCCGAAATGACAGGAAGGGAACGGATGATGACAGGCAAAAGAAGAGTCCGAAATTCTATTGGAACCGACAAGCGTAGGCGATACTCACTTGCCCTAATAACGATGGTAGTAACGATAATAATCGTCAATCTTGACGTCATTGCAGGTGCTAAAACTGATTTCAAAACTGGATGGAATGCATATCAAAATGGTGATTTTACTAGTGCCCTCAAAATCTGGAGGCCTCTGGCTGAGAAAGGAGACCCCCGAGCTCAATTCAATATCGGCGTAATGTTTGCAGAGGGAAAGGGGCGAGCGCAAAGTTATAAGCGCGCAGTTCAATGGTGGGAGAAAGCAGCAGAAAATGGAGATGCGGAGGCCCAACACAATATTGCCATGGCTTACATTGTGGGCAATGGCGTAGAACAAAACTATAAACAAGCCGTTAACTGGTTAAAAAAAGCTTCTAATCTTGGTCTGGTACGCTCACAGTATGCCCTCGGTAGAATGTATGACTACGGTTTCGGTATCGCCCGGGATCAAGTAGAGGCTGCGAAATACGTTTCTTTGGCAGCCCAAAAAGGCTTCGACAAAGCACAATATAACTTAGGCAAGCGATACCGAGATGGCAAAGGAGTCTCAAGAAGTCTTGGGCTCTCAGCAAAATGGTTTTTAGCTGCGGCAGAGCAGGGCCACGTTAGAGCACAAAATCACATAGGTGTTAGACTTATCCGCGGGGATGGAATAGAAAAAAATCCTGCAAAGGGTTTGATGTACCTTATTTTGGCTGCGGAAAAAGGTCACATAAAAGCAGCCGAGCATAAAGCCGAACTCAGCGCAGATATTTCGATCGAAGATAAGAAGATGGCGGAAGAAATGGCAACCAGTTGGAAACCTACTCGGTAATTATTGTTTCCGTCTAAAATGGCGTTTTTTTGTCGGAGGGTTCGAACGACCAAGTATCCAAGCGGGACACATAGCGACAACGTAGACTACACTAATGATCAGAAACCCGTCTTTAAAACCGAGCGTACTAGCCTGAGCCGAAACTATATCACCCAAGTAATGCAAAGCCCCTGGACCACGAATAGCCTCTGGCACTCCAAATTCCCCGAGAAGGTTCCCCACTTGATCCAACAAACCTCTGCTTATCAGGTTTTCAGGAGTTTGAGTCGCTACCAGTGCATCTGCATGAAATTGGGTTCGTTGTTCCATAGCTACTACCAAGCCACAGACTCCAAAGGCTCCGCCAAGCTGGCGAAGAAAATTCATTGTACCAGAACCCTTATTCAACTCCTCAGGAGAGAGTGCTCTCAAAGCGGCGGTATTAAGAGCAGGTAGTATCATCGACATCCCGAACCGACTGATCATAACGAAGACAGCAAAAGTCCAAAAAGCTGTGTTAACGTCGGAACCGTTCATAAGGAGACTGCCGAGCGCAAACATCCCAAGCCCAATCATTACCATATAATGAGGAGAAACGAGGTCAGTAAGTCTGCCCATAAAAGAAACTAAGCATACAACCATAATACCCGCGGGAAGTAACACCAAGCCCGACAGCGTGGCGGAAAAATTCTGTACCTGTTGAACAAACACAGGAATTATATAGTTGGAAGCAAAATTACCCATCCCAAAAACGAAATAAACGATCACTGCAGCACTAAACTGCGCGTTATAGAACAGAGAAAAGTCTAATAAAGGCGACGCACTTCGTAATTGTAGGCGAATAAACCAACCACCCACTATCAATGCCAGGAAGAACAACGTGAGGATATAGTTTGACGACCAGCCATAGCGCTGTCCATTGCTGAGCGCTGTTAACAATAGGAATACTGCCGCTACTAAGAGGATATAACTTGACCAGTCAAATCGCGGCAAATGACGAATCTTCCATGATCCGGGAAGGAAAAAGAACCCCAAAGCCAAAGCCGCGGCACAAAATGGCAAAGGAAACAGAAAAATATGACGCCAACTCAGTTCATCTATAATGTACCCACCCGCTACAGGTCCAAGCATCGGTGACATCATGAGGCCGGTGCTATAGATCCCCATCGCCAACCCTCTCTTGTCAGGAGGGAAAGCGCGATAGATCACTGACATCATTAAGGGTTGTATTATACCTGCTGGAATACCCTGTATAACCCGACCCAGTATCAAAATATCCATGGTGGGACTTAAATAGCAAAGCCAACTCCCAAAAAGAAAAACGACTGCGATAAACGTGTAGGTTAACCGTTCTCCCAAAGCATCTATAAACCACGCCGCCAGCAATTGACTAGCAACCATGGTCGCTATGAAGGCAGTTGCCATCCATTGTGCCTGGTCCTGACCAACACCAAATGCGCCCATCGCGCTTGGCACTGCAACATTTACTATAGTTGCTGAAAGCACCATTGATATGGTCCCCGTAACCCCTGCAGCCGCGACTAACCATCGAAACTTAGGGCCATAACGAGCCTCAAGCTCTGCCATATCTCCAGCGGCCATCTTTATTTCTCCGTATATCGCGGGCGCTCGCGCATGGCATATGCTGGCAGTAATGCCAAAAGGAAAAATAAGGCAAGAACTAGGAAGCCATCTTTAAAACCTAATGTATAGGCTTGCGCATAGACAATTTCGCCAAGATAATGTAGCGCGCCCGCTGTATGCAATGCATCTGGCAGTCCGTGTTGCCCCATTAGATTGCTAACGGCACCCAACAGTTCGCGGCTAACATTATTACCGGGTGTCTGAGTAGCGGTGAGGCTCGTGCCATGGAACTGGGCTCGGTTCTCCATTGTAATAACCAGTATTGAGATACCAGATGCGCCACCGAGTTGCCGAAGAAAGTTCAAGGCACCAGCGCCTTGATTTAGTTCCTCCGGATCAAGGGCATCGAAAGCTGCAGTAGTGAGGGAGGGCAAAATAAATGCGAGACCAAATCTACTTATGATTATAAAAATCATGAGACTTAAGAAAGAAGTGTTCACATCTGCTCCGCTCATAAGGATAGCACCAGCGGCAAATAGTATTAGACCCGCCATAACCATAATGTGTGCCGGCACATGATCTGACAGCCTCCCAGTAAAAGGCAGTGCTGCCGACAAAAGAATTCCTGCCGGCATCATTACAAGACCTGCGTTACTAGGTGTAAACCCCTGAACCACCTGAGAGAACACTGGGACCATATAACTAGAGGCAAAGTTGCCCATACCGAAAACAAAAGATACCGCCACTGCCGCACTGAAACGTCCGTGACGAAAAAGAGAGAAGTCTAGCATTGGAAGCGTTGCCTGAATTTGTATCTTTATGAACCATATACCTGTAGCTAACCCTATTAAAATCGTATAGATCATTATATTGGAATCCCAACCCCATCTCTGGCTGTTGGACAAAATGGAAATGATGCAACACAATGTTATGCATAGAAGTATGTAGCTCGACCAATCAAATCTTGGCAAAGGTCCCCTCGGGCGATCTCCGGGTATAAAAATAGGCCCAAAAATCAGTCCGATAATTGCCAGGGGTACTGGTGCATAAAATATTGTTCTCCATGAAAAATAGTCGATTACGTACCCACCGAGTAATGGACCGAAAGTCGGCGCTAAGGTTGCCACCATGCCATATATACCCATTCCGAAACCACGTTTATCAGCAGGATAGACTTTAAAAACCAGTACCATAACCAAGGGTTGCATCACCCCGGCTCCCATGCCTTGCAGCACCCTACCCAAAACTAAGAAATCTAAGGTGGTTGTTGTGGTACAAACAAGAGTACCAAATAACCAAATACATATAATAATGACGTAGGCAAGGCGCGTACCAAAAGCTCTTACAAACCAATGACTGAGAAGTTGGCTTGCAACCATAGTCGCAAGATAAGCTGTGGCTACCCATTGGGCCTGATCTTGGCCTACTCCGAAAGCACCCATAACGCTTGGAATTGCTACGTTGACAATAGTTGCCGAGATGAACATACAAAATGTACCGGACATAGCAACAATAGTTATTATCCAGCGATCAGTAGGGGTGTATTCCTCTACGCGTCCGTGGTCATTGGTCTCGGATGTCAATATTGACCTCAACCATCATGCCAGGACGTAGCAGTCCTTCCTCCTGCTCTACCTTGATTCGAACTGGCAACCGCTGCGTAATTTTAGTAAAATTACCACTGGGATTTGGCGTGGGAAGTAGCGCGAACTCGCTTGTTGTGGAATTGCCTATCGCTTCTACCCTCCCAGTAATCTCGAGATCGGGAAAAGCATCGACAGAAATATCAACAGACTGGCCAATCCGTAGTTTGCGAACCTCGGTTTCTTTAATGTTGGCTTCGACCCAAATCTTATCTGGGTCATGTATGATTGCGAGCCTTTGTGCCGGCGTCACATACTCCCCGACATCAACAAAAATTTTATCAACCACACCCCTAATTTTACTTTTAATTGTACGATCCGTAAGATCAATCTTTTGCCGCTCTAGTTTAGCTCCGAGCTGCTCTATACGTTGTCGCAGGACTTCACCTTCCTCATCCAATACCTGAACCCGATTTAGATTTGCCGCCGCTTCATCTAGCCGCGCTTCCAAAGATTGAAGACTTGCTAACGCTTTTTGGTATTCAACGTTTACTTGCTGGGCACGTGTCATGGCCTGCTCTAATTGAATCCGCGGAATAACCTTCTTCTTAAATAACGTTTTTGTACGCTGCAATTCAGTCCGAGCTACCTCACGATGAACCTTCAATGCCTGTACAACTGACTTAGCCCCGTTCAGTGACGATACTGCCGTTTGATATTGACTTTCAGATTGTTTCGCCACCAAGTCACGACGAGCATGCAGACGGTCAAGGGATGCATCGGTAGCTTTAACTTCGGACCCTAGCTGGCGCACTAACAGCTTAGACTCTTGTTTATCTATAACCGTCAGTACGTCGCCCACGCCAATGATTTGTCCCTCACGCACTGGAATTTCAGTAATCCAACCTGGTACACGGCTTGAGATTGTGATGAGATTTCCGGTTATGCGAGCATCATATTCGTAAACATGAGTCATTCGAGAACGTATCTCGAATCCACCCCAGATTAGGCCGACCATAACTAAGACTGCCGCAGCTAAGTGTTGTAGTTTTAAACCAGGAAACCATTTGTAGACCGATACAAGCGCGGAGAATCTACCCAGACTGGTAAATGAACTTGCCTCGGATTTTTTCTCTTCCTTTTTTGTCACCGCGATATCCTTACTTGCTATTTCATGTGCCCAAGCAGTCACAGGCGAAATCAATTTGTTTTTGTTCGTTCTTCTAGTTCAGAAAATGTTTAAAAAACAGGCTCTGGTACAGCGCTAATCGCCCCTATTCAAATCTTAGTGCTACGAGTCGTTTGCAACCTGTCATCCCAACATATTTGATTGCCTCAGTAGTAACTTAAATGCCTATATCTTATCTCAGCCAAACCGCATTTCTGAAACCATAGCCGTTGCTCCATCTGGGTCAGCCACCCACATAGTTGCACCATCACCCGCGGAATTCGGTTTGCCCGACAAACTAAAGGGCGCAAAATCATAAAGTGGACGAACAAATTTAGTAGCCACTTCTGTCAGAGACCTACCCTTGTTTTTTTCCAAGCAAAAATCTATCAAGAGACTAGTTGTTAGCCGTGCATTCACTATCAGTCCTGGGTAGCCTTCAATTTCGGTAACATATTTGTAATCATAATGGATTCGGGATGCATTAAAGGTAAGGGCTGAAAATCGAAACATCTGAATGGGGTCGGCCTGATAAACTTTTTCCCAAACCGCATCGTCTCGTGGGGGCGCAGGCTTTCGTTTTGTATCGCTTGGCTTGGCCGCTTCTCGATAAACTATTGTCCTATCATCTATTAGTGCTGGCCCATCCTTACCTGAAATGGTATTGCGAGTTATAATGAAAACGAGTTGGCCAGTACCACCCATCTTTGGTGTAATATCGTGAATCTCAGTTTTCCGATGTATTTTTTCCCCAACATGGAGCGGCTTCAAATACTCAAGACGGTTGCCTGCGTGCATGCGACGGGCGAGCTGCACAGGAGGCAGAAATTCGCCCCTTTTAGGTAATCCAACTTCACCAAGCTCTGAGTGACGGGTACGATCATGGAAGAAAAACCAATGAGCGCCGGGTGGAATTTCATCGCCGTCCTTAACTTCTGGTACCTCCCAATCCATGGTTGCAGCATAATTCATGATCGGCGCTGCAGTAACTACATCCTCTTCTTCAATGCTACGCCCAATCCAACTTCGCAATTCTTCAGCACTGAGCCCTATTTCTTCACTCATTCTTCATACTCCACATCTACCGTGTAGGCTAATCCACCAGTTGGATTGACCGCCCACAAACTGGCAGTCCCAGGCTCCTCCCCTTCCTTTCCATTAACAGTGAAGGGGGCGATATCATACAGTGCAGAGCGCGCCATTACTTTAATTCTCTTCAAGGTCGCTTTGGGCTTATTTTCATGAAAAAGCTCTAGAAGCATAATCATTGTTAGTCCACCGTTAAAAACGAGCCCCGGATACCCCTCGACTTCAGTCACGTAAGACCTGTCGTAATGTATACGGTGGCTATTCATTGTCAGTGCCGAAAACCTAAACAACAAAACCGGAGATGGTTCGATTTCTTTAACCCACTGTGCCCCTTCTGGGGGCTGAGCTGGCTTATGACTTGCGGTTGACCCGGCCACGGCTTCTCCGCGATATATTTGCATGCGATCGTCTGTAATGGCCACCCCATCTTTGTCAGCAATCTCCTGACGAACCGTGACAAACATTAAATCCCCAGAACGGCCTTCTTTAGCTGTCACATCTGCTATGCTCATGATTTTGGTTATCGGCTGACCAACCCTAACTGGACGATTAAACGTCATCGTCGTTCCGCCGTACATCCGTCGAGGTAACGGACTCGGGGGCATAAATTCCCCGAGTGCCGGATGGCCGTCACGGCCACAGGCAGACAACGGTGAAAGTTCAGGAAATCCGAGCCTGTACCAGACAAATGGGACATCGTCACCATTCTGGAATTCGAAATTCTTCCGGTCTAATGTTGCCGCCATACAGCTAGCAGCGTACGGTGTCACGATGCCTTCAAGGGTCTTGGACCTTCCTATCCATGCTCTGGCCTCTTCCAAACTTTTTTCATCAATCATAGATTTTCTCCACAATTACACCCTTTTATATAACCTATTACGCTTACCACTTTTCGTCGAGAGCCAACATCATTGACGCATACTTATTTCGAGGCCATTAATTCGGTTATCATATTAATGAGTAATTTGGCATGAAGATATGTATATTTGGAGCCGGTGCAGTTGGTGGTATACTTGCCGGCAGAATGATTAGAGGCGGTGCTGCTATTACAATAGTTGCCCGTGGCGCCCATTTAGAGGCGATGCAAAAAAAAGGACTCAAAATCTACGACAGAAACGGAAAGTGGAAAGTTAAAGTAGAATCTACTTACAACACTCAATCACTTGGCCAACAAGACCTCTTAATTTTAGGGGTCAAAGCGCATACTCTGGCACCCGCACTTGCTCAAATTGAACCTTTAGTCGGTGCACACACTACAGTTATGCATATCGTAAACGGCATCCCGTGGTGGTTCTTCCATGGTATAAACATTAATCCTACAGCCGAATATTTGGACAGCGTTGATCCCGGTGGACTCATACTAAAAACGTTTGGTCCAGAGAAGGCATTAGGCTGTGTAGTTCACATTGCAAGCAATATTATAAAACCCGGTGTAGTTGAACATAACGCAGGTGGTACGTTCCTGATTGGTGAGCCAAACAATAGCGAAAGCGACAGAGTGAAGCGTGTGGTTGCTGCTCTCTCTCCAAGCGGACTGAGAATCCAGCCTTCAACAGATATACGTTCCGCAATTTGGTCTAAACTATATTCAAATATCACAGGCAACCCCCTGAGCGTACTGCTGGAAGCAGGATTTGAGGGCATCTTCGGTGCACCAGGCATGCGCGATGTCTTATACAATATAACTAAAGAAGCCTCCTCGGTGGCTAGGGCGTTCGGCTCCAATGCTTGTCCAGACATAGACAAACGCTTGAATGGACTTGCCACCCTTGGTAATGCCAAATCATCCACGCTCCAAGACTTCGAAGCTGGAAAATCACTCGAACTTGATGCGCTTGTTGGCTCTGTATCAGAATTAGGCAGGCTCGCCAAAATAGCGACACCAACCATTGACTTAGTCTATGCGCTTACCTGCCAAAAAGCTCTGCTGGCTGGACTTTACTCTCGCATGGAAAACAAGGCGAATAGCATATGAAAGCTACACGGGTCGCAGAATATAGCGGCTC
>CESW01037838.1_pt1 | contig 10543 bp, 7 predicted proteins | sample 531171 | NCBI WGS metagenome assembly CESW01 (sample SAMEA2621859, study PRJEB7988) | marine metagenome | biome: marine biome (ENVO:00000447); feature: surface water layer (ENVO:00002042); material: "saline water (ENVO:00002010), including plankton (ENVO:xxxxxxxx)" | depth 5 m
TGTGTAACCACATTTTCCACAAGATTTGCGGTTAACGTGCGTCGCTAGAAATACACCGGGACCACACCCGGGGGTAGGACAAAACTCTGCGTTTCTTGTGAGTTTTCCGTCTTCAATCGAGTATTTTGACCACTTGGCGCCTTTTTTTGGTCCATCTGACATCAAGCCTCACCTCCTTCTTCATCGGGTGTTTCCTCTACAGTCTCAACATCGGGTTGCTCGCTGGAAGCTCGCATTCCTGCGTAGCGCTCGTGCATGTATTTTGGTTCGACCTTCATGGATTCCTCATCCGCATAAATTAGTCCCAATCCCGTAGTAGATGACATGCCAAACCTCGTATTTACATCCTTAATTACGATTAAATCCCTATTAGCTCCAGGTTCTATTGATGCAATACCGTCTAGCATAGCCTTTCTGGAAGGAGTGGGCATACCATCATGATTCCATCGAAATTCGATTTCAACTCTCTTGAGGAGTGGGTTTTCTTTTCTGTCTATGATTTCCATTTACATTCCACCTTAGCGAATATTTACTTTGAGTGCGTAACTTCCTGGTTTATCTATATTCAAACGATTTGCAATGTCTGACCTAGAGGGATTCATTACCACGACATACCCAGACCAATCAACAGAAACTGGGGCAGACGGGCATCTGGAACACTGGTCTATTCCATCAGGAAGTATTAGGTGACATTCACTACATGCAAACGGGTTTTTTGGCATTTATTTCACTCCTTCAATTTTGATCCTCGTGAATCCATTCATGGCTTCCAAGTCCGGTTTGCTTGCATGTCAAACCTATTTTGGATCTGCGGGGGTCACTTGTATCTGGTGACAATGAGACGATTCGTGCTCGAACTGAACTTCCAACGCCAAGTTTTCTCCCACTTTGACGTCCTTCAAGTAGTCCCATGCCTGCGTTAATGTCTACGTGATCTTCCATTATCTGTGATTTGTGTAGCAGTGCTTCCATTGGGCCTATTCTTACGAAGGCTCCGAAGTCATTTACCTCAGAGACAGCTCCTTCAACAACTTCATAATCCTCAATACAATACAATACTGCGTCAAATTTAACCTGTTGATATATTGCTCCATCTCCGTGAATTATCCTACCTCTACCAATTGGTTCGTGATTAGACGTGACCAAAACAAATCGGTTACTGTCATCAAATTTACCTTCGAAAGCAGAAGCAGCTAGCCTGTCGATATGTTCGTTGAGGGACTTATCCTTTCTGATATATTCAGCAGGAATACGGATAGTGTCTTCTTTTTTGACAACTTTATACATTTTACCACCTATTTTTCTCGCTTCAATAACTCTAGGAGGACGTTTGAGGGAAATACCTCATCTGTCCTTCACCGGAATTACCTCTGGAGAGAAAAGCGACCGAAGTCATCCAAGCCACCAGCGACCCCTATTTGAATGATGCCCTGCCTGTAAAGCACTTTTTTCATTACATGATTCTTGAATTGGCTGATTCAATGTTGTCAAAATAACGACTTCTCATGGGCCCGAAGGGCCCAAAATCATAACAACCCCATTTAGTTGGTAAATGTGGGTGAAGAGCAATGGGTGAGAAATTTAGAGCTTACACAATGCTACTAATTCTCTTATCTTCCCTAGTTGTTATTACAGATCCTGTCAAGGGTGAAGAGACAGAATCTCAAGCATGGGATCCATACTCACAACCATGGTCGCAATACGGAAGAGATCCAGGTCATTCAAGGTTGTTACCAACTCATGGAGATTTAGGTCTTGAAACAATTCAAACTCCCGCAATAAATTGGATTGCTTTTGATTCTGGAGAGGGAGCTGATGGATATGGAGTTGCAATCGCAGACTTTTCAGCCTCTATAACATCTCCAGACGGAGCAAAAGAAAGGTGCGGGATGGGTCATCTATTCGCTGTATTGACTCATACTGAAAACGTAGATGAAAGGCACCTAGCAATAATTGAAGGAGACACCTCAAAAGTAGCATGGGAGGTGAATCTAGGTAGTGTAGATATAATCAGATCAACGCCAATTATTGTTGATGTTGACGGTGATTCAAAGCAAGAAATCGTGATAGTTTATGATTCAGATAGCGCACTAGAGGTGGATTTGTGGTCTCCAGATATAACCTGTGACGAATCAGGATGGACCGTATCTGGTCACTCTAATGAAAAACTCTGGTCTTGGTCCGATCCAGACTTGAGAATAGGTATCCCAAATGCCCACCCCTATACAGGTCCTGAATCTGTAACTCAGCCCCTTCTGGCCGACTTGTCTTTAGATGGGACACCAGAACTCATTGTCGCAGCTGTCGATACAACTACTGATGAGCCAACCGTAGTTTCCTTACCATTAGGCCTGCAAACACCAGAGGAGGATTGGAAGGTAGCATTGGACAGAGGAACTCATCCTTCCGATCCTGCATTCGCTGCATTGGATGATAACAGTGGCTCAATTGTATTGACCACCGTTGATGAACTCAATGGTAATTTTTGGATATGGCAAATTGACGGGCCAACAGGATCTTTAGATTGGGAAAGAGTCTCGATTCAAGGAACTGATGACGATGACGATACACCAAGAATTCGATTGCCTGGCCCTGTGATTACGCAACTTGATTCAGATGCAGCTCCTGAGATGATTATCACTCTTCCATCAGATGAAAATTTAGGAGATGATGGTATGGGAGCCCAGTTTATAGGCATGGAATTAACCAGCACTAGCGAAATTTGGAGATTTAGAGCAAAGAATGGATATGCAGATGCCGAACCCATAGCAATAGATACAACAGATGATGGAATAACCGACAGAGTGTGTTGGGTGACTTGGTATTCTACTGGTTTTGGAACGACAGATAGAGATGGCTTAACCGGTTGCCACGACATCACAATCGATCCTCCATTTAGGGAATGGTCAAGGGTTTTACAAAGCGGAAGCGGAAATGATAACGAAGGCGAAGTTGCTATCTCGTCACCTATTGCGATAGATATTGATGGTGAGGATGAGCCTGACTTATTGGTTGCGTATGGGGAGAGATTGTTTGCCTTCGACGGCAACACTGGAACATCTGCTGACTTAGGAACTGGATGGGCATCTCCAATTGATTTACCTCACAGGACATGGTCAGCTCCAGCGGTGGCAGATTTAGATGGGGATGGATACTTGGATATCCTAGTTGGTGATATGCTAATTAGCGAAGCTATGGCTGATATTGCTCCACTTCCAGACAACAGAGGCATAGGTTTTACACCAACAGACCCAGATCCCGGAGAGATGGTGACCATATCTGGACAGTATGCAAATATTGGGATAATCGACACAGATGAACCTGTTGATGCTGTATTAAGAATGAACGGTGTTGAAATAGAAAGACACAGAGTAAACACAGCCGAATCAATCGCACCATCAGGTGAAGGAGGACCGATCACTTTCAGCGTAGACGTTGAAGCGACACTTGGAGTTCATAATGTTGAATTGATATTAGACGTTAACAATAACTTAACTCAAAGCAGATATGATAACGATAATTACAGCACAACGCTAGTCGTACTTGACCCATATGTAGCACAGATACAAACACCATCTGAGGTATCAAGAGTTCTCCCTGGAAATACAGAAACTGTAGAAATCTCAGTAACAAGCCTAGGAAGTCGGAGTGCTTCTTGGACACTTTCTTACAACGATTCAACCTTGCCTGAAGGTTGGTCTTTCTCACCGATTAACATTGCGGACATGAACCTAAACCTAGTACGAGATACGCCTCAAATCGTTAACTTCGAATTTACCGTTCCACCTGATGCATTGGGATCTGATGACGCATACATACCCCTGACACTTACTCTAGATCAAGATAATAATATATCGACATCTGTCACGTTGCCACTTGAAGTTCAAAGGACAAGGGGGTTGTCCTTACAAGGTGCTTCAGGACTCCCATCTGGTAGTGGTTATGGAATCCCCGGTGATTCAGCAAACGTATGGTTGATGGTTGAAAACGTTGGTAATGCACAGGAAACTACTGAAATGACTTGGTCATCTAATAGTTGGGGTGCTAGTATGAGCATCATTGACTATTCTGGCAATACACAGTTTGGAATAGATCTGGAACCTTCTGCAAAGGAAGAATATTTAATTCAAGTAGACATTCCAAACTCAAAAAATTTAGGTGAATCAACTTCAGCTACTCTTACACTTTGCATAGGATCCGGAGAAAATGAAATCTGTGAGGACTTTAATTTTGAAATATTCGCCAGTGGAGTTAGTTCACATATACCACACATAAGAACAGTTCCTGCGACTGGACTAAGTTGGGAATTAGATCACTATTATAATGGGACCAAACTAATTTGGGATATGTCTAGTGCTGGTATGTTGAAAACAGGATGGGTGTGGTCTACAAACGGTGATTTAACGATTAACGGCAGCAATCTTGAGTTGGATGGATACAACGGCGTATTGAATTTAGATCTACCATTTGACGCAGTTCCGACTCGCCACTTCTTTAATCAAAGCGCGTTATACTTGAATGATTTTAACCTGAACGTTTCTCTGCATATATTGCAAGTGTATAGAGCAGAAGCTGAGATAGTCTCACCCGACAACCAATCAGTTTTCAACGTAAGTGAAAGAACAAAATTGATTCTAAAACTTGAAAACCCAGGAAACGGTGAAGATACCTTTACTTTGAGCGGCAAAATTGGTTTGGGCAACCTAAGCGAAATACCAAACGTCACATTTGAGATAAATAATCCAACTAAAACTCTTGGTCCAGGAACAACAAGCCTGGTCCCCGTTTGGGTAACCCTGCCAGAGGACTTACCTGCTAGAGAAACATTTGAGTTAATTTTTGACTGGCAAAGCACCTCCGATGATGTGGCTATGGATACAGCGAGTATCACAATAGAAGCCAGACCAGACCACAGATGGGAAGCATCGATAAGCCAGGGCGACTACATATTTGTCAATCCTGGTGAGGATGTGAACCTCAACATAAGTATTACAAATGTTGGTAATACAGACGATCTACTAACACTCACACCAACGTTTGGTATTACCTACACTGACGGTGATACCTCCAGTTGGAGTTTAGACATTGTGAATTCGTCAAGACTAGGTGTGGGAGAAAGTGAAACGTTGCAACTGACAATTTCTATTCCCGAAGATTCATGGGCGGGAACAACCGCAGATCTCACATTTATCGGTTCCTCATCGGGCTTTGATATTGGGTATAATGTTAGCACTGTTTTAGAAGTCTCAAATGTTGCAGGTTGGAGAATTAATCTTTCTAACACCTCTTTAGAAGTTCCTCCGTTGGGTGGTGAATTGAACATTACAATTGAACAGAAGGGGAATTCTCCCGCAGCTCCCTATTTTGGAAAAGCCGGTCAAGGTTGGAATGTTACTCTACCCCAGAATGGTTCTCTAATCAACCCAGGGGAATCGGGTCAGATTAGCATAATTGTTACTCCACCAAATGATGCAGTAGCTGGCGAAGTTGGAGTTGTAAGTATTCGTATATCAAATGGTAATGGCGATGGGCAAATAGTGGAACAGATTCCAATCAGAATTGGCACTGAACCAGGCATAAATCTTGGATCTAAGGGTAACTGGAAAATAAACAACGATGTTGCTTCATGGCCCACAGCATGGATTGAAAATACAGGAAACGATGTTGCTATAATCGATATTAAAATTCCAAACCTACCATCAGGTTGGACACTCACAGGTGATGATACTATGGTATTAGCACCCGGAGAAATAGCTGGCTTACCAATTCAATTACAACCAACAAGCACGTGGAACGGCAATAACCTGCAGTTAGATATTGAATACAGCCATCAAATTCTGGGGACTATGACTTATTCAATAACCGTTAATCAAAGTGAAACTGTATTGGTCTCGAGTCCAGTTCACACTGGTAGGTCAGGTGAGAAAGTCTCTGTCACTACCTACAATACTACTACTGGATATGACACATCGTTAGTTCCTTTGCCGAACTCTCGGACAAATACAACCCATAATGGCATGAATCTTCACTTGGTTGGAATTCAATCTCCAATACATTTGGCAGAATGTGACACAATGCATGGAAGTCTTGATTCGTTAGGTATAGATTCCCTCTCAACATTATGGACATCATGCCTAATAACTGCAAATTCTGACTACGACCTCGTTGCAAATGCATTATTACTTACATCTGACGGGGAAATTCTGGACAGCAGCATAATACGAATTAGCAAAGGCAATAATCTAAGTGTTAACTTATCGACAACTGATTGGGACCCCAGTCCAGGTATAGTTTCAGTAAGTGTTCTGATAATTGATTCAAACGGAGTGGAATTACATTCTTCAACCTCAGATCACGTATCGAGGCAAAGTGGTTGGAACCTTGAAATCGATAATATACAGATAACTGAAAGTGAAATCATTATCGGAATTAATAGGAGAAATTATCAGATAATTGAGGGCTCATTTTGTATGGTCACCGTTGTAAATGAGGATTCTAATTTCGAAAAATCGCTTGTGGTAGACATTGAGGTTGTGGGCTCAGTACCTGCACCTGAAATTAAGAGACCCGATGACTTGAAAGAAGGTGACATGATTAGAGCTACAATATCGTGCGCAGCCCCATGGGATATTGATGATACACCAGAAGATGATTCAAACACGCAGTTAGTCGGTAAATTACCGCTTGTAACGTATGAATCTGGAGATATATATTGGACTGCTGGGGTTGCAATCCTACTCATTGTTATTGCTTACTTTGCTGGAATATTAAAAATCCAAAAGAAAGAGACAAAGAAGAAACCTGCGCCGAAAAAGAAATCTACAAATCTGGTTAGAAAAGAAAAACCTGTGCAAAAAGAAGTAGCCGAAGTTGTTCCTCAAGACGAGTTAGAAATCGATGACTTATCCTTTGAAACAGAAGAAAATGAAGAAATAACTGGGCAAGATACGGAAGAAACCGTAGAGCCTTCTGAGAAAATTATTGACATTGATGATAGCACTGCCAGCGGAAGGTTATCAGCTCTGCGAAGAGAAATATCATCAGACGATATTGTGAAAGAAGACACTAAAGAAGATTTAGCTCGAAGGATGGACTCCTTCCTAAAGGACCGTTGACTTCATGGATAGGTAACACTTGGCCTAAACCATGGAGACATTCATGGATTCTACATCCCCATTTTTCACGATTGACCCCATGATATCATCAAGATTATGTAACGTATTTGAGGCGTTAAATGGTGGTGATTGGGAAAGCGTCGTAAAAGAAGACGATGAGTTGTTAATTCGGTTATTAAAACAGGGAGTCGAGAATCCTGAGGATAGAGAAAAAATAATTTGGGATGATGCAAATTTGTTCTTTCTCTCGTGTGTCGAACTTACAAAATCCGATCAGCCATTCCCACTCGAAGCAGGATTGTCAAAAGAAAGGTTTGGACGTTTCCCCTATGGTGATGGCTCTGCCGTAACCTATCTTAGAGAATGGATGAGAGAACCACGAAGGAATCCTGAAAAATTTGAAGAGGTCACAGGATTGATGAATGCGCTAGATACCAAATTACTTGGAACTAAAATGAATAAGGGGGCTGGTCGATTAAATATGAGAGGATGGTTATCTAGCAAAGATGCAAAAGAATTGCGAAAATTACTGGTTACCAAAGCATGGACACCAAGTGCAAGTGAACCTCTGGATGGCGGATGCCAAGATGCTGCGAAGCATCTTGTAGCCTTACTCAGAGCTGCTGAAAAGAGAAATTGTGGCGTATTGCTAAGAGTTCACGATTAATCAAAAATCTGTTCCAGTTATTCTCTCGAACATTGAGGCATATAGCTCAGCCGTGTCGTCAATAACTTGCTGAGGGAGTGCAGGTATAGGAGGGTCAGTAGTTCCTGCTTCTCTAGCAAGGCGTAGTTCCTCTTGGTGACCCGTAGACACGTAATGTTGACGAACAAACTCCTTTGATAATTGCACTATGTTTCCTTTTGCATATTCTTCTGCGTCCCACCAACGATCTTCATCCAGTGTTCCAAATGAATCAACAAGCACTGGTACTCTTCCAGGTCCTAATGCAAATTCCTTTTTTCCATCAACATGGATTAATCCTCGCTTTAATCCCTCAGTTTCAATAAGGGCATCGACCTTAAGCACAACGTCAATGAGTGAGTCCAATTCTTCACCTGTTATATTGGCGATTTCTAATGCCTCTTTCCTGTCGATTAGCCGGTCATATGCTTCGAACTTTGTTGTCACCTCAACATAGGGTTCAGGCAGTTTAACACCCTGTTCTAGCTGGATACCTGCTTCAAAACCAAGTTCCTCAGATGTCAATTCGCCCCTCTTGTGCCTTCGCCAACCTGAGCCAGCAAGGTAATGACGACATACTATCTCAAGTGGGACGAATACCCACTCCCCATCTCTTGGTGTTGTGCCTGGTTCACGGTAAATATCCACCCTTCTAACCAAACATCGGTCTGCTGCATTTCTCTCGATTACGTGTGTTCTACAGATCCCCTGCTTTTCAACCAAATCAAACCAATGGCAAGTTGTCCGGTTCAAGGATTCTCCTTTCCTCGGAATTAACGAAGGTATTATTTGATCAAATACTGATATTTGATTTGTGTAACGAAATTCTAAAACATCGGGGTCTTCAGTTGACCACACTTCTTTCACTTTACCGGAATAGAGACATTCTCCCATAATTAGTATGGAATCACATGACGTCTTTCAACATTATTGCGGTTTATCTTAAATTAAACCAAGGGCATCTTCAATTCGGTTAAGTTCTGGTCCAGTAGTTTCTCTCCCAGCAATCGCCCCGTTGTTTGAAGTTGCCAATCCTGCACCGACATACGGCGAGCCGAACGCAACTGTTCCAACCATTGGAGCAACTCCCATGATCTCTTCAATCAGTAAAACCTCGTCAGGTAAAACATCGGGGTGCAATAGTATTCCACTGTCATTTGCGACCCCTAGAGATCCTACAACGTCTTCACCTGCTATTGAACTGATAGCTACTGGAACTCCGATTACCTCGGATATTATTTCAACGCCATCTTCTGGTATTGCGGGCGATGCTATTGCACCGTTTTCATTGCACAGTAGCAAGTTTCCAGCGGTATTGACTCCTCCTTCCATTACCACGACATCACCAAATGATGTCAGAATGTCAATATCAGATTCTGTTGCTATATCAGCTACTGCTAACCCTTTGGAGTTACCCGCAACCAACGCTCCAACCAATGTTGAGCCACCTATTGTTAACGGGTGCCTTTCAAGACCTAGATATTCATCAAGCCTGGCAAGAGCCTCGTCGTTGAGTTCGTGGGGATGAAAAACAACATTACCACAAACCGCGAGGTATATGCCAACTTGATCTGAACCAAGAATATCAGCAGTAGTGATTGGCATGTCGTAAGCACTCCGTATGTATTAGTTCTAGTTACTGCATAATTTGCTGGTTATAAAATTCAAAAAAGCCGCACCCTGGTATACAGAGTGCGGCATAATTTGTTGCGGGGATTTTGAAGGAAAGAAGAGGGGCACAGTGACAGGATTTCCCGTGGGCTCTCGCACCACAGTACCAAAACTGACGCAGATGGGCTTGACTTCCGGGTTCGGGATGGGACCGGGTAAACACCACCGCTATGACCGTGCACCCATCTTCTTTCGAATCGGAAGTGGATGCGAACCAGCGTTAGGTTCGCTTCTTTAATTGGCATGAACTTATGAATGAAGGGCACTCGCTAGTGCGGTGCATACACGAAAAGTAGTTGCTTCATTGTTAGTGCTGCTGGACTGAACACGTCGCCGAAGCTTCGTGCTTACATCCGCAGTCTATCAAACTCGTCTTCTACGAGTAATGAAAAGTGTGTCTCGTTTTTGGGGTGGCTTCGAGCTTAGATGCTTTCAGCTCTTATCCTTCAGGGCGTGGCTACCCAGCATTGCCTTGTCAGACAACTGGTAAACTAGTGGCCCCGAGCCCTCGTTCCTCTCGTACTGAAGGGCCCCTTCCATCAGACACTAAACACTTCAACCACCAAGCAACAAACCTGTCTCACGACGGTCTAAACCCATCTCACGATCCCTTTTAATGGGCGAACAACCCCACCCTTGGGTCCTGCTGCAGACCCAGGATAGGAAGAGACGACATCGAAGTAGCAAGCCACCAGGTCGATGTGAGCTCTTGCTGGTGACAACTCAATTATCCCCAAGGTAACTTTTCTGTTATCTACCGCCCCCAGAAATGAGGCTGGTAGGTTCGTTAGGCCCTGCTTTCGCATCGTCGATCCTTATTGTGCGGATCCACGTCAAGCCAGCTTTTCCCCTTACAGTTGACGGTGGAGTGCTGAACCACCTAAGCTGACCTTTGGGCACGCTTGTTAGGTTTTCGAGCGCGTGGCGCCCCACCCAAACTGCCCACCTATCGGTGTCCTGATTAACAGTAAAGCATAGTTACTCTCCAAGGGTGGTGTCTCTTTGTTCGACTACTCCGAGGACTGGCGTCCTCGGGATCAACGTCTCCCACCTACACAGTACATGGAAAGCG
>CESW01050891.1_pt1 | contig 10541 bp, 10 predicted proteins | sample 531171 | NCBI WGS metagenome assembly CESW01 (sample SAMEA2621859, study PRJEB7988) | marine metagenome | biome: marine biome (ENVO:00000447); feature: surface water layer (ENVO:00002042); material: "saline water (ENVO:00002010), including plankton (ENVO:xxxxxxxx)" | depth 5 m
GTTCTAGAAGATTGGTCGACAGTTTTGGAATTGGATGCAGAGATTGACGCATGGAAGTGGGCGAACGAAATTCGCGAAGCCAGCATTTCTCAAGGGCGTGGACGCTTACGTCTGTTGAAAAAATTATGGAAGAGCTCGCCAGAGATAGAGACCTACGCTGACGCCTTTGCTTTGGGTAAGGCACGCGGGCATCATCTAGTCGTCGCGGCTTTGCAGTTTGAACTTTTAAAGGTGCCGGGTGAGGCTGCCTTAATGACCTATGGCTACCAAAGTCTCGCTAATTATGTTTCTGCATCGATTAAGCTTCTCAGAATTAGTCCAGAGTCCGCGCAGATAGCTTTAGCGGCGGGCTTGGAGCAACTTAATGGATGGGTCGCAGCTTCTAAGTTAGTAAAAAGGGAGTCGGCTGGGTGGTTTGCTCCTGCTTTTGATATTTCGTCGGCACGTCACGCCACAGCCTTTTCCCGACTCTTCATCTCCTAATTCTTTATCATGACAGAATCAAATTCCTCACGTCCTGTTCGCATTGGCATCGGAGGCCCTGTCGGCTCTGGTAAAACCATGCTCTTACTTCGACTTATCGAGAAGCTACACCAGCGCTACTCTCTAGTCGCTATCACCAACGATATTTATACTAAAGAAGACGCGCAGTTTTTAGTCAAGAATAGCCCGATGGAAGCAAGTAGGATCCTAGGTGTTGAGACTGGTGGTTGCCCGCATACTGCGATTCGCGATGATACCAGTATGAATGAAGTCGCGATAGAAAATTTGATCATGCTACACCCAGATACCCAAGTGGTCATCATGGAAAGTGGCGGAGATAATCTGTCGGCAACTTTCTCGCCTGATTTAGTAGATGCTTTCATCTACGTGATCGATGTAGCCGAGGGCGATAAAATCCCACGCAAAGGCGGCCCAGCAATCCGATATTCCGACCTCATGCTCATTAATAAGACTGAGTTGGCACCTTATGTTGGGGCCGATCTTGATGTGATGGCGCGCGACTCTAAGATACAGCGCGAAGGGCGTCCTTTTGTTTTTTGTGATCTGAAGAGTTACAAGGGCTTAGATGAGATCGTTACTTGGCTAGAAAAAGAATGTTTCTTTGCGATTAAGGCTTTATGATCTAATGTCCGTTTCAAGCACAGACTCACTTCCGGCTGGTACTGGTGTTTTGGGGGGCGCGCGTTTGCGCTATACGTATGCTCCAGGGGTCGGGACGCGCTTGACGGAGCAGTGGGTGAGACCACCTTTACACCTCGGTAAATCTTACCACGAGGATGCTTGGGAGATCAGTATCCTGATGAGTCCCACCGCAGGCCTACTGGACAACGATTTGCTGGAGGTCGAAGCGACAGTCGCGGCAGGAGCGAATGCCGCGTTGATCAGCCCGGCAGCTTGCCGGGTGCATACTATGGATGCTGGATGCGCGACGATACGGCAGCACTACACAGTCGAATCGAGCGCGGTGCTTGATGTGTGGCCAGCGCCCTTAATTTTACAGAAGGATGCTTCGATTCGTCAGTTTACACGTCTCGATGTTGCTGCAGATGCGACCATACTGCTCTGCGAGCTTGTATCCCCCGGACGAGCTGCCTTTGGCGAGGCTTTTGAATTTTCACAGTGGGACTCGCAGTTGCGCATTTATCGTGAGGGCTCTTTACTAGTTTATGAAAATTTTTGCTGTCAGCCCAAGCATGGCGATGTTGCTGATTGGCGGGCTTTGTATCCCTGCGGCAATTATGCAAGTTTCTACTTTTTGAGTTCTGAACCGTTGGGCGATATTATTCAAATAATTCATGATTTAGAGACGCCAGATGCTATGATAGGCGCCAGTCCCCTGCGTGAAGGCGGTCTGGGAATTAAAATTTTGGCACGTGATGGGATCAGTCTTCGAAAAACGATTTTCTTGGTGCGGAACCTGCTTATAAACAAGTCGAAACTAAATTTTCCTCAAGCGCTGCATCGCGCGCAGACTTATTTTAATTAAAATCCTACCGAGAACTATGCATCTAATTCAAGGAAGCCTTGATTCATCCACCACCTTGTTAACGAGCGGTGCAGGCGTCATCGCATTAGGCTCGGTCTTTTATGGCTTGCGCCATCAACTTTACGTGAAGCAAATACCTTCACTGCTTGCCTTGAGTTGCCTGGTCTTTTTGGCCCAGATGATCAATTACCCAACAGGTTTTGGTTTTTCAATCCATCTGTTAGGCGCTTCGCTTTTGGCCATCTTATTTGGTCCCTTTGCTGCAATGCTATCGATGGCTTCAATTTTGATACTGCAAGCCGGCTTCCTTGGAGATGGCTCCTATGCCACCTTAGGTGCGAACTTTCTCAATATGGGTGTTGTGGCACCTTGGGTTGCTTATGGGCTCTTTCGGTTGATGCAGGGGCGTCGTTTCCCGCAAATGGATGCTGGTCAGCTTGTTGCCTTGGCCATTGCTTCTTTCGCTTCAATCATGGCCGCTTCGCTAAGTTTAAGCCTGATGCTGGGCACCCCAACTATGGAAATGTTTTTAATTTCGAGCGTTTGGGGACTCCTTGAGACTCTGGTAGCTGTAGCAGTCTTTGCTCTCTCCGTTCGTAGTGAGAATCGCCAGCTCAGTGTCGCTAGTCGATTGGCATTCCGACCAGTGGCTTTGATGTGTATTTTTACTCTCTGCCTCGTGCCATTTAGTTCTCATCAGCCGGATGGTTTGGAGCATGTGCTTGAGATCTCACAAATATCGGTGGAGTAGAGTTATCTTTCAGTTTGTTAGATAGCATTCATGTTTTCAGCATTAGTTCGCGGCGGCGGAGTTGGAGCCACAGATTCCAGGCGTGCTTCTTTAATATTTCACGGGCATTTTCAATTTCGGCTTTGCGAGCTTCGAGGTTCTCATTTGCTATACTAGAGAGATCGTCGAGATTGTAGAGGTAAACGTTCTCAACTTCTTCCACTGCTGGATCGACGTCGCGAGGCATGGCGAGATCGATAAGGAAGCAAGGACGTTCGGGGCGTTGTTTCATGGTAAGGGCAATTACCTTTTTATGGAGCAGAGCTTTGGGAGCAGCGGTGGAGCAGATGATGATGTCAAAGTGCTCTAGATGTGCGGTGAAATCCTCAAAGTGGATGGCTGCGCCACCTAGACTGTGAGCAAGTTTGTGCGCATTCTCGAAGGTGCGGCTACTCACGGTTATGTCGCCTACTCCTCGGCTCTTGAGCGCTTGAGCAGTCTTTTCGCTGACTTCGCCACTTCCGAGGAGGAGGACACGGCTGCCATTTAGCTTGCCAAAGATGCGGCTGGCTAGATCAACCACAACGTTGCCAATGCTAACTTGCCCTCGAGTGATCCCTGTTTGAGTGCGCGCGTCTTTCGCAGCTTGGAAGCTTTTCTCGAAGAGCCGGTTGAGCACCTTACCCGTGCAGTCGGCGTTGTGTGCGGCGGCGTAGGTTTGTTTGATCTGTCTGAGGATCTCGGTCTCGCCCACCATCTGCGAGTCGAGCCCTGCGGATACCTCGAATACGTGCTGGAGCATTGCTAAATTACTATGGCAATAGGCGTATTGACTAAAGAGCTCTTCGGAGACGTTCTGTTTGTCGCAAAAGAACCCACGTATTTCTTCGACGCGCTCAATACAATCCGCGACGCCGTAAATTTCGAGACGGTTGCAGGTGTTGAGTACTAGGCATTCGCGGATGGCCTCTTGCTGGTGTAGCAGTTTTTGTAGGTCGAGCGCTTGAGACTGCGTGAGCGCAAAGCGCTCGCGCACTTCCAGCGGGGTCGCGTGGTGCGAGGTGCCTAACACAAACAGAGATTCCAATACTTCACTCATAGTCAAAATGAAGCGCGATTATCGCTCGACCTGGGTGGGCAATCCTTCAGTTATGGTTTCGGTTTCTCGAGCTGATTGCACAGGCCAGAGTGAGGTCATTGCAAGAATGAACAAAGCAATTGTGGCAATCGCGTGGCGACGGGTGACGAGTTTTTTTTGTTTACGCAATATAAATACTGTCAGGTAACCTAGCCAGATGAGGCAGGTGGCAGTCAGCTTAAATACAGGCACAAGTTCAAAGTTACTGACCCAAAAGATTGCTCCGAAGGCTAGTGAGGCGGTCAAGACGATGACGCCAGTTAAAAGTAGGCGTTTGGCCATTAGGTCGAGCTGCTGTAAGGAGGGCAGGTATCGGTAAATACCTTTGAATTGCTTTGTCTTGAGCCCGTGCTCCTGGATTAGGAACATGATTGAGACGAGCGAAAGAATAGCGAAGAAGCCGTAACTAAATATGGCGAGCGCGGCATGCAACTCGATCCAGTGATTACCTCCGAAAATGCCTAGCGGATAGGCACGATCCCATGATGGAATAATAAAAGAACCTGCACTGAGTATTGTAGCGAGCCCTGCGGTGAAGCCACCGAGTAGTCGCAATCGAAAGGTGGGACCTATAATGAAAAAGAGAAGTACGAGTGACCACGCAAGGAACTGTGCGATTTCAAATGGATTGCCAAGCGGACAGGCTTTTATCTCGGCACCGCGCAGGTTGAGCGCGAGCGTCTGGATTAGGAAACCGCCGCAGAGCAGGGCAAACATTATAGTGCGAGAGTAAGCGCGACGCATTAACAATACGATTAGAGCGAACAAAAACGCGCCTCCATAGACGGCAGCGGCGGCCTTGAAGGCTGAGCCAGCGGTTATAGTGATTTCGTTGAACATTAGAGAGTTCTAGCTGTTGAGTTTCAGCGAGGTCTTTACAAACTATATTCAGAAGTATTTTTGGGCTAATTTAATACGGTTATCATCAGTCAAGCCACTTCTTCTTTTTCATGACTTACGCTCAACATAGGCGGGCGGTGTGGCCTTCGGGCTTTCGTAGGTGCCGTCGCGCCAGTCTTGCACCTTCTGTGCTAGGAAATCCATAAAGGCAGGGGATTCGTTCAGGCAGGGGATTTGCTCGAAGCTTTCGCCGCCAGATTTGAGGAAACTGTCGCGCCCTTGCATCGCGATCTCTTCCAGAGTCTCGAGGCAGTCTGCGGTGAAAGCAGGGCAAATCACTTTGACCTTCTTGTGTCCTTCTTTGGCTAATTGCTCTAAAGTCTTGTCGGTATAGGGCTGCAACCAAGGCTCGCGACCGAGGCGGCTCTGGAAGGTGATCATGTATTTGTCTTTCGGCAAATTGGCTGCGGCTACGAATTTTTCTACCGTCATTGCGCACTGGTGACGGTAGCAGGTGGCGTGAGCAGGGTGGCAAGTGTTGCAACAGTCGTGGGTGGTCAGGCAGTGTTTGTGAGAAGGGTCGCCTTTAACTAGGTGGCGCTGTGGGATGCCATGAAAGGAGAACACTAGCTTGTCAAAGTCGTGACCTTCGATCGAGGGTTGCGCACGGGCAATCATAGCGTCGATGTAGCCTGGTTCTTGGTAGAAGGGTTGGAGTAGCGTTGTATTGAGTTTGGGCTTCTGCTCGTTGACAGCATCCATCAGCGCGACTACTGCAGTTTCGTAGCTAGACATGGCGTAGTGCGGATACATTGGTATGATGAAGAGGTCGTCCACGCCTTGATCGAGTAGTCGCTTGAGCGCGTCGGGTGTCGAAGGATTGCCGTAGCGCATGCCGACCTCGACAGGGATATCCAGCTTTGCGGCGAGTGCTTTTTGCTGCCTGAGTGAGGTAATGACGAGCGGCGAGCCGTCTTCTTGCCAGATTTCTTCGTAAGCCTCAGCAGACTCGCGCGGGCGGGTAGGCAAGATCAGGCAGTTGACCAAAAACCAGCGAATAGCAAAGGGCGCGTCGAGTACACGACCGTCCATGAGGAATTCGCGCAGATAGCGACGGACGTCGCTGACTTCGGTGGAATCAGGCGAGCCGAGGTTAAGGAGAATGACGCCTTGTTTAGACATGATCTAAGAGAGGTCTTCTGGGGTGGCTTTGTCAAACTGAAGTATATAATTGAAAGCCCTAAGAGCTGTTAAACAGTATGCGAATCGGGTTCAATAGCACAGGAAGCAATGCGGTGATGGCTACAATAATATTCAATCGTCTCAGAGCGCGGTTTCGAATTTCGAGGTCTTCCTTCTTGATTAGGTTCCAGAGAAACACATTATTTTTTAAGGTTTTGCTCAGGTTATCGTCGATTTTGGCAATATCAAATCGAGCGTTTTCACTAAAATAGTAAGATGTAGGTTAAGTTATTTTTTTATCAAGCTTCTGGGCGTCGCATAATGGAAAATTGAAATTTTAATCCGGTATAATTAGGTCGGTCTGGTGACGCATCCACTGAGTTAAGTCTTGCTCGATGCTTTCACAGGTTTTCTGTTCGGCTTTATCGATGTGAGTAGGAGAGGGCTTGCTGAGTAGGCGTTTGGCAGTTTCCCTTAATTCCGCTCGGAGTGTTGGCCACCACGATTCTCGCACGGGGTAGCCCTCGTCTTTGAGTAGTAGGTAGACGCTTTTTAATAAAACAACATCGGGTGCCTTTCCTGCCGCAAAAGCATTAAACGCTCGCTCAGTTAGCGTGAAGAGCCATTTTGATTCAGGCATATGAGAGGCATTCGCCACAAGTAACTGGCTCAGTCGTGAGGCACTGCGCAAGCTGCGGTAGTTCTGCCCGATGACTTCGCGGCGCTGCCTAAGTTGATACTCTTTGACAAAGCGCATGGTGCCTTGTTGAGAAGTTTCCAAAAGAATTACCGCTGTGTCAAAAAGGTCAGGTATAGTTGAGGAATTGGCTTTTTTCGAGACACGCTTCATGCAGAGAAAGATGCCGCTTTCTACGGTAAGCACGTAGAGTTTGATGAAGGACTCGCCGCTTGGTTCCGTTTTGAGCACCAAGGCTTCTTCATGCTCAGGCATCTTTCTTGGGGGCGCAGCCCTCAGCTTGAGTCGGGTTGTTGATCGATACCGAGTCGCCAGTTTTTGGATCCGGTACGACTGCGCCACCCGAGATGATCAGTTTCATGCCCTCGGCGATGTTCATTTTCAGTCGCGTAATGTCTTCTTCGGGTAGCATCAGAAGGAACCCACTCGTCGGATTTGGCGTGGTTGGGACGAATATGTTGACGATATGCTCGCCTGTATTTGCCTGTGTTTCACCCTTAGCCGTGCTTGTTAGGAAGCCTAGGACGTAGCAGCGCTTTCTAGGATACTCAATCAGCACCACCTCTTGAAAGACGGCCTTTTCCTGCTGGCCGAAAGTATCGACGATCTGTTTGACCGTGCGATAGACCGTATTGATTAATGGCACTCGATCGAGCAAGCGCTCAAGGCCTACCAGTATGATGCGCCCCAGCACGAAACGAGAACCGTATCCGAGTAATGTTATTAGTGAAAACACGACTAAGACCGAGGTCGTCTCTAACGCAAATTTCACAGCAGGCAAGCTACGCCACTCAGAATCAAAATACCAGAAGAAGAACTGGCTAGCTGGATTCCCAAGTTTAACCAGCAAGAAATTGATCAGCATGAACGTGACCCCAAGAGGAAGAATGACGACAATGCCAGTAATGAATGCGTTTCTAAGAGAGCGTAACATAGTAGAGATATGTTTTTATTTTGAACGTCGAACTTAATACGTCCAGTTTTGAATCTTAGAGAGTTTATCAGACATTGACTGCCTGTTGGCTCCTGTTTTCTGTCTTTTGTGAAATAATATGATCAATCTCCACCACAACTACGATGGTCTTATTTTTGATATGGATGGTACTCTCGCCGACACTATGCCCACCCACTTTATCGCATGGTCGCGCGCCATGGCTGCACAAGGTATCGAGTTCACTGAAGAACGCTTCTACGCGCTTGGTGGTGTGCCCGCTGTCGTGATCGTTGAAATGTTGGCCCAAGAGCAGGGCAAAACGGTTGATGCTAAACTTATTGCCAATGCAAAAGAGGAGCTTTTTCTTGAATTGCTTACAGATGTGCAGCCAGTCTTCCCCGTCAAAGCCATCGCCGAGTTTCACCGCGAGCTCATTCCGATGGCTGTCGCCACTGGCAGTCTTAACTGGATGGCGGAGAAGATACTAAAAAGTCTTGGCATCCGTGACTGGTTTGGCGCCGTCGTCGGTGCTGACGATGTGCAATCCCCTAAGCCCGCGCCTGAGACCTACCTCCGTGCTGCTGAACTAATCGGTGTCGAACCCAAGCGCTGTCACGCCTTCGAGGATACTGAACTAGGTATGCAGTCCGCCCGTAATGCAGGTATGGAGGTGGTTGATATCAATGTGCTGCTCGTTTGAATATCTCTGATGGACGCGCGTGCGTGCACCTCTTCATAATCAATAGACTCGAAGAGTGTGCTCTGCGTCGGTGAGAAGGCGCTAAATGCTCAAATTTACCCTGTTCTGTCATGAAAACCCATGCTTTACATAAGAGTGTTCGAGCCTAGGCTAAGGACTTTGTAAAATTTGTGTGTCCTTGCTGATGCGCACTCCCATCTTGCCTATTTTTTATGAAACAACGCACCATCCTGAGGGAAGTCTCGATTAAGGGTAAATCTTTGCACACGGGAGAGGAAGTGAACCTGACTCTGAAGCCCGGGCTTGAGAGCACTGGGGTCATTTTCCGCCGTATCGACCTCTTAGGTAAGCCCGAAATCCAGCCACTGATCGATCTTGTTGACGACCTCGTGCGTAGCACTACCATCGCTGATGGCCACGCCAAAGTCCATACTATTGAGCATGTACTTAGTGCCCTCAGTGGCTGCGGTGTCGATAATGTCGTCATAGAGATGGACGCCAGCGAGCCACCGATCCTAGACGGCTCTGCCAAACACTTCGTCAACCTCATCCAGCAAGCTGAGCCTGTCGAGCAAGATGCTGAGCGCGAATACTTTGTCCTCGATGAGCCGATATCTGTGTCTCGTGGTAGTAGCTCCATTATCGCCCTGCCTCACGATGGCTTCCGTATAACCTGCACCTCTGCGGATGACCGTGGTATCCACACCCAGCACCTAAGCCTTGACCTAGATCCCGAGACCTACCTCGCTCAAGTGGCCCCTGCGCGCACATTTACGATTTACGAAGATATCGAAGAGTTGCTCAAGCTTGGTAAGATCAAGGGGGGCAGTCTCGATAGTGCCATCGTGATTAAGGGTGATAAGATAGTCTCTAAGGAGCCACTCCGCTTTAAGGACGAATTTGTCCGTCATAAAATTCTAGATATAGTAGGCGACATCACGCTCGTGGGCATGCCGATCAAAGCCCACATCGTGGGGGTTCGTCCAGGTCACGCTCTTAATGCAGAGCTGTCCAAAATGCTACGAAAAAAGCTATTGGAAAAGAAGAGGGGAGCCACAGTAGCCAAGAAAGTCCTGCCCGTTGAGTCCCACGAAAAGACGATCGATATTCGAGGGATACTCAATCTCCTCCCGCACCGTTATCCGTTTGTGATGATCGACCGTGTGGTCGAGATCGTGAGCGACGACGAACTGCTTGCACTTAAGAATGTGACTATCAACGAACCATTCTTTCAAGGACACTACCCTGGTCGCCCAGTGATGCCCGGTGTCCTCCAAGTTGAGGCGATGGCTCAGGCCGCCGGGGTTTTATTACTGCGCAAGCTTCCTGCGGATGAAAACAAGATCGCGTTCTTTATGAGTGTCGACAAGGTCAAGTTTCGCCAAGCTGTGGAGCCCGGCGACTCGATTGAAATTCGGGTGAAGTTGGTCAAGATCCGCGGCAACAAGATTGCCACAGCCACTGGCGAGTGCAAGGTAGGTGGTAAACTTGTTTCCAGTGCCCAGCTCATGTTCATGCTGGCTGATGCCACGGATTAATTCACTTCCTACCATTAAACGTAATTTTCCTATGTCCACGCAGATCCATCCGACTGCTATCATTGAGCCCGGGGCTGAGCTAGAAACTGGCGTCACCGTCGGTGCTTACGCCTACATCGGTGCACGCGTCAAAATCAGAAAAGGTACCAATATTATGCACCACGCCACTGTTGAAGGTGCTACTACCATGGGCAACGATAATGAAGTTCACCCCTACGCCTATCTCGGGGGTAAGACTCACGACCTTAAGTTTCAAGGCGGCAGTCCTGGGCTACGCGTCGGCAGCGGGAACGTTTTTCGTGAATTTACCACCGTGCACTGCGCCACAACAGAAAGCACTGAGACCATCGTTGGAGATAACAATCTTATCTTAGCCTATAGCCATATCGCACACGAATGCATCGTCGGTAATCACCTTATTATGAGCAGTCATGCCGCCCTTGGCGGCCACGTCGAAATTGGTGACCGCGTCAATATAGGTTGGGGCGCAGGTCTACATCAGTTTTGTCGCGTCGGCGACCATGCCTTGGTCGGCGCAGCGTCCAAAGTTGTTCAAGATGTGCCCCCTTTTATGATCGCTGACGGCAACCCTGCAATGGTGCGCACCACGAACAAAATCGGTCTCGAGCGTGCCGGTTTCTCTCCAGTAAATGTAAATTTAGCGCGCCGCGTCTTCAAGATGTTTTACAAAGAAGGCCTTAACCGCCGACAAGCTACCGAGAAAGTCAACGTCGAGATGGATGCCGATAACGAAATTGTCAAAAAATTCCTTACTTTCGTCCAAGGTAGCGA
>CESW01148841.1_pt1 | contig 10514 bp, 7 predicted proteins | sample 531171 | NCBI WGS metagenome assembly CESW01 (sample SAMEA2621859, study PRJEB7988) | marine metagenome | biome: marine biome (ENVO:00000447); feature: surface water layer (ENVO:00002042); material: "saline water (ENVO:00002010), including plankton (ENVO:xxxxxxxx)" | depth 5 m
GAAAAAATACTATTGGCTGTGATAGTATAGCTTATTTGTATTTGACAATAAATAAGTCAAGAATTGCTAATTTTAATCATACAGCTTGTGACTCTTATGTCTGGAATGGTAATTCATATAACTCAAGTGGTATCTTTTTTGATACATTAAACACCATAAGTGGATGTGATAGTATAATAGTTTTAGATTTAAAGATAAATAATAGATTTAGTAATACTATTAATGTAACCTCATGCGATAGTTATACTTGGAAAGGTATAACTTATCTTGTATCTGGTGTATATTCATGGTCCGGAACTACTGTTAGTGGTTGTGATAGTATTGAATTTTTAAACTTAACAATTAATAATACATCATCATCAAATACTGTATTAAAAGTATGTGATAGTGTCTTGTGGAATGGAAATTATTATAATACAAGTGGTAGTTATTCATACAATACAATAAATATTCAGGGGTGTGACAGCACTGCATATTTGAATCTGACAGTAGCATATGGGACTGATATTTTTGATACAATTACAATTTGCTACGGTGAAACTTATAGCGTAGTTAATTCTACTTATGATAAGAGTGGTACATATGTTGATACTATAGTTGGCTTAAATGGCTGCATATCAACTATCACAACTTATCTCACTGTAAGTGATTTACTTACAACATCAATAATAAAACAAGGTCAAGATTTAAGTGCTCAAGTTATTGGTGGTACATCTCCATACACTTACTTATGGAATACATTATCTAATAGTTCTTTGATTACACCAAATTCAAATGGATTTTATTGGTTAATAGCAAATGATGTAAACCTTTGTGAATCTGACACTTTTTATTATGATGTAGAATTTTTATCTACAAATATTATAGATTTAAAAATAAATAATCTAATAATATACCCAAACCCATCTAAAGATATGTTTAATATCAGATTTAATACAGAACAGAAGCAAAATATAAACCTGAGGTTAAGAAATACTCTAGGACATGAGATGTACAAAGAGCATTTAAAGCAACATGATGGAACATATACAAAGTCAATTAGCTTAGAAATCTATCCAAAGGCAGTATATTTCTTAGAGATTGAAACAACCGAAGGAACTATTAATAAGAAACTCATATTAAAATAGATTAAAAATGAAAAAACCTAGATTTTTTCTAGGTTCTTTTGTGATCGCGACAGGATTCGAACCTGTGACCGTCTGCTTAGAAGGCAGATGCTCTATCCAGCTGAGCTACGCGACCAAATTTGGCTGCAAATTTAATTTTTTTCTATATCATTAATTGTTTTTTTAGCTTAATTTATAAGTGCCGTCTTTACAGCAGTAATTGCAGCTTCAATTCCTTTATTCCCTAATTTTCCTCCAGATCTATCAATTGACTGTTGAATAGTATTATCAGTTAATACTCCAAATATTACTGGAACGTTAAGATGGATATTTAAATTAATAATACCATTTGAAACTGAACTACATATATAATTAAAATGACTTGTTTCTCCTTTGATAACACAACCTATACATATTATGACATCAACATTATTTTTAGACATCTTTTTAGCACCATGAATAAGTTCAAAACTTCCTGGCACTTCATATGTAATTATATTTTTTTTTTCAACTCCTAAGTCAATTAGTGTTGAGTATGCACCAGCAAAAAGGTTATCTGTAATTTTACTATTCCACTTTGAGTGTATTATACCAATTTTTAGGTGCTTGCAAACACCAATATCTTCTTTGTTATAATTAGAAAGATTAGCGGAAGACATTATCTACTAGATCTAAAAATATATTTTTCTATATTTTGAGCTTCAGTTGACTCAGAGTAATTTTCTTTAATAGTAGAATATAAATTATTAGCTGTTTCAAAATCTTCTTGACTTTCAAATATCTTAGCCTGCTTCATTAAGTATCTTGGTGTAGTAAAATCATTATCACTATTTTTGGAAGCTTTTTTATAAAAATCTAGTGCAGTTTCAATATCACCGAGCTCAGCGTAACAATCACCTATACAACCTAAAGCTAATGAAGAGAATATTTGATCACTAGATGAAAATTCAGAAAAATAATCGATTGCATTTTCAAATTCACCAAGATTGAGATAACATAGTCCTGCATAATAATTAGCCAAATTTCCAGCTTTTGTGAGGCTGTAGTCATCTGCTATTGTTATAAAACCTTCATATTGTTCATCTCCATTTAAAGCCAATGAAAATGAATCTTTTTGAAAATTTAACTCAGCCATAAACATTTCCGTTTGTGCATCTTCTTCTAAAGGAGCTAAATACATATTTTTATAACCAAAATATATAGCAATTAAAGCAACTATTCCACACAAAACATATGAAATCATTTTTTGGTTTTTTTCAACAAACTGTTCAGTTTTTGATATTGCTTGCTCAACATTAGCTAGTTGTTGATCAGTACTATTAACTTTTTTTGCCATTAAAATTAGTTTTTTAGAGGTGCAAATATAAGTTTTTTAGATCGTATATTTGGAAAAAGATCAAATCAAACATTAAATGCACCTTTCGAAAATTTTTTTAGATAACTTTAAGAATCATTCAGAAACTAATTTCGAATTAATCGATGGTGTTAATTGCTTTACTGGCAAAAATGGAATTGGTAAAACTAATGTTTTGGATGCAGTACACTACTTATGTCTGACAAAAAGTTACTTTAATAGTTCTGACGCGCTAAGTATTAATTTTGAAAATGATTATTTTGTTATTCAGGGAAATTTCATAGACAAAAACAATAGCTATGATGTACTTTGCAATCTTTCAAAAAATGCAAAAAAAAAAATTAAAATTAATGGAAAAAATTACAAAAGATTTTCTGATCATATTGGTAAATTCCCAGTTGTAATTATTTCTCCTACAGATTCTAATCTAATAATCGAAGGGCCAGATTTCAGAAGAAGATATCTTAATTCAAGTATATCTCAGTTTGATAATAACTATCTAAATAACCTCATAGATTATAACAGAGCACTAAAGCAAAGAAATAAATTGTTGAAAATTTACAGTAATCAGCACAATTTTGATTCACTAACATTAGAATCGTATAATCACGTGCTTAGTTCAAAAAGTAAGTATATTCATAAATCAAGAAAAGAATTTATCAAACAAATTAATTCTATATTTCAAAAATTCTATGCAATTATTTCAAAAAGTGCGGAAGTAGTTAGGCTTGAATACTTATCTCACCTAAACGATAATGACATGAAATCTTTGTTAGTTGATAATTTAGAAATTGATAAAATAAGTAAATCAACGACGCATGGTTTACACAAAGACGACATCTCATTAATTATGAATAACAGACTAATTAAAAAATTTGGTTCTCAAGGACAACAAAAAACTTTTTTAATATCATTAAAACTCGCTCAATTTGAGTTGTTAGAAAACATAAATAAAACTAAACCAATATTATTACTGGATGATATTTTTGATAAATTAGATAACAATAGGGTAGAAGAAATATTAAGCTTAGTTGATAAGGGTTTTTTTTCCCAAGTTTTTATAACTGACACAAGTAGTGACAGATGTAATAAACTTCTTAAGAATTTAAAAACTAGTTACACAATATTTAATTTGTAATGAAAAAATTAAATTTTTTAATAAAAGAACTCACTAAGAAACCTAAGTTATCTAAGGGTCTAAGAAATATTAAAATCAAAGAGACTGTTTTAGAGACAATAGGAAAAAATCTCATCAACTATATTCTTGACGTTCGTGTTCAAGAAAATAAAGTGATTTTAAAAGTCAGTTCTTCAGCTTTAAGAAGTGAGCTTAACTACAGTAAAAAAAAATTTCTAGAAAATATTAACAATAGACTAATTAATGACAGGATAGATGATATAATCATTAAATGATTTCTTAAAATCTTTCTGAATCAGAAAAATGGAAATCACATTCTATTTTAGCATTTTCATTTGAATCCGAACCATGTACTGCATTTTTTGCCTTGCTTTCAGCAAATTCAGCTCTAATTGTTCCTTCCTCAGCTTCAGAGGGGTCAGTTGAACCTATTAGCTTTCTAAAATCTAAAACAGCATTATCTTTTTCTAATATTGCAGCTAAAATAGGACCACTAGACATGTAATTAACAAGTTCACTGTAAAAAGGTCTTTCTTTATGAACTGAATAAAATTCACCAGCTCTTTCTTTTGTCAATTTAGTTATCTTTAACGCTACTATTCTAAAGCCTGCATTTTCAATTTTTGATAGAATGCTACCTGAAAATCCTGATTCAACAGCTTCAGGTTTAATCATAGTAAATGTATATTGAGACATATTTATAATTTTGAGCAAAACTATTAAATTATAGTATTTAATACATCCTATATTTATATTTTTGTTTTAATGAAAAATAAAATTAAAATTTTTAAAAAAGTTATTTCTGAAAATAAAAGTTTTTTGTTAACAACACACAGAGGTCCAGACGGTGATGCAATTGGATCTTCTTTGGCTATGTATCATTTTTTAAAAAATCAAGATAAAGATGTTAATATAATAACTCCAAACTCATTTCCTAAATTTTTAAATTGGTTACCTGATTCAGAAAAAATAATAGAATATGAAAAAAATATATCTTTTTCAGATAGACTGATACTTAATGTAGATGTAACTATAATGTTAGATTTTAATGACTTATCAAGAATTGAACCTCTCTCTAATAGTATTTCAAATAGTAACTCTTTTAAGGTACTTATTGATCACCATCAAGACCCTGATAAAGATATTTGTAATTTATGTTTTAGCTATCCAAAAATTAGTTCTACATGTGAACTATTATTTACAATTTTAAATAATTCAAATTTTAAAATAAATGAAAGTATTGCTTACTGCCTATTTACGGGAATTGTTACTGACACTGGATCATTTAAATATTCTTGCACAACTGAAAAAACTCATGAAGTTGCAAGAAATTTAATATCAAAAGGAGTGGATTCAAATAAAGTTAATAATCTATTATTTAATAATAATTCAGCTAATAGAATCAAACTTCTAGGATATTGTTTATCTTCAAAACTAAAGATTTACAATAAAAAAGCAGCTATTATATCATTAGACCAAAAAGAACTCAATAAATTCAATTTTGAAAAAGGTGACACGGAAGGAATAATAAATTATGCACTGTCAATTAAAGAAGTTATATTTGCTGTGTTCATTGTAGAAAAGGATGGCCTCGTAAAGATTTCTTTCAGGTCTCAAGGACAAATTAAGGTTAATGATATAGCAAAAAAATATTTTGGAGGAGGAGGACACTTGAATGCTGCTGGAGCAAAATCAGATTTTAATCTAAAGCAAACAATTAAAAAAATTGAAGAAATTATAGAAACAGAAATCACAAAAAATTATAAATTATGATAAAAGCAATTTTAGCTATTTCTTTAATAGCATCAATTAATACTAACAACTTAAAAAAAGATGGAATGTACGCAAACATAAAAACTAACAAGGGTGATATTTTAATTGAATTAGAATATGAAAAAACACCTCTAACTGTAGCAAATTTTATAGGGCTAGCTGAGGGTAAAATAAAGAATGAAAAAAAGGATTTAGGAACACCGTATTATGATGGGTTAAAGTTTCATAGAGTCATTAAAGACTTCATGATACAAGGAGGATGTCCTGATGGTAATGGAATGGGAAGTCCTGGCTATCAATTTCCAGATGAAATACATCCTGAGCTAAAGCATACAGGCCCAGGTATTTTATCAATGGCTAATGCTGGACCTGGAACAAATGGAAGTCAATTCTTTATAACTCATAAAGAAACACCATGGCTAGATGGAAAACATACTGTCTTTGGCTCAGTTATTGAAGGACAAGATGTAGTTGATGCTATAGCACAGGATGATGTAATAGAATCAATTAAGATTGAAAGAAAAGGAAACAAAGCAAAAGAGTTTGATGCAGCTAAAATTTTTGATAAAAAATTAAAAGAGATAAATGAGGAGAAAGATAGAAAAGCAAAAGAAGCAAAAAAACTGATTGAAGAACTAAAAAAAGGTTCTAAAACTACATCTAGTGGTTTATCTTACAAGATAACCAAAAAAGGAACTGGTGTAAAGCCTGAAAGTGGTCAAACTGTATCAGTTCATTACACTGGAAAATTAGCCGATGGTACAAAATTCGATTCATCCTATGACAGAAATCAACCAATAGAATTTCCTGTTGGACAAGGAAGAGTTATCAAGGGGTGGGATGAAGGAATTTTATTATTAAATGTTGGATCTAAAGCAACATTTATAATCCCCTCAGATCTTGCATATGGTGAAAGAGGAGCAGGTGGTGTAATACCTCCTAATGCAACATTAATTTTTGAAGTTGAATTGGTAAGTGTCAAATAACTCTTTTTTGAAAGTTATTTTGAGAATAAAGAATTTTTTATTATTTCTTTTCTATTTTTTTTCTTTTGCTGCAAATGCTGATACCCACTACATCAATGTTGGTAGTTATTACTATTCTCCGAACCCATTAACAATTAATTTAAACGATACTGTTGTATGGTTAAATAATGACAGTGGATTACATAATGTAAACTTCATCAGTTCGTCAATAACAAATGATAATTTTAACAATCCAGTATCATTTATTTCTTCTACTACATCAGCAGATACTATACATGAACATATATTTTCTATTTCTGGTAGATATGAGTATGATTGTTCAGTTGGTTCTCATGCTGTTAATGGTATGATAGGTACCATCATTGTAAATCAACCAGTTATTACATCAAATACAGTATATGATATAATTTCAAATTCAGTTGACCATACGATACTAGAAATTGCCATTGATACTTGTGGCCTAGCTAGTACTCTTAAAGGACCAGGTCCATTCACTGTATTTGCTCCAACTGACGCTGCGTTCAATGCTCTATCTGCTGGTACAATTTCAAGTTTATTAAGTAACCCTCCTGCACTTACTGATATTCTAAAATACCACCTAGTTGGTGATAGTGTTACTTCTTCAATGTTGTCTAATGGTCAAACTGTTACTACACTTGAAGGATCAGATGTTACTGTTACTATCAGCAGTAGTGCAAATAACTATGGTAATGTCTACATTAATAATGCAATGGTAACTGTTTCTGATATTTATGGGGATAATGGAGTTGTGCATGTAATAGATGCAGTAATGAACATTAGCTACTATGGATGTACTGATTCCACAGCAATTAATTATGACTCCCTTGCAAATGTTGATGACTCGTCTTGTATATCTCCAATTTATGGATGTACAGATTCAACAATGTTCAATTATTACATTTTAGCTAACGTTGATGACGGAAGTTGTTTACCCTTTGTTAAAGGGTGCATGGACCAAGATATGATGAATTTTAATTACAGAGCTAGTGTAGCTGATAGCTGTATAGCATACATTTATGGCTGTACAGATCCTAATGCAAAAAATTATGATTCGACTGCCAATTTTAGCAATAGCAGTTGTTTATATTTCGGGTGTCTTGAAGAATATTATGACCATAATTTTTATGGAAATTCATTTCATATTGCTGGTGCAACTACATACGACTTACAAACAAATTCATCTGTTATGAATAGAATAAATGTTCATAACGATTCTAACGTCTCATTGGTTTGGATACACAGTAACCAGTTTAGCTCTTCATTTAGTGACAGAGGGACAGCTTATTCAAATTTTAACGGAATTGATTTTAATAATGACCCATACACTCACAACAGAGTTGAATCTAATAGATGTGGATGGCCGACATTATTATCAACAAAAAGTGGAAAAGAAATTATTATTTCTCATAGCACTGAGTTCGATAACCTCCGAGTTTTAACCAGAGCTAAAATAGATTCAGGAAGCTGGAACGAACAAACAATTACAGATAGTACAACAAATGGTTATTTTGTATGGAATAGAGCTGTGGTTGGTGGGCAAAATAGAGAATATATTCACATGATAGCCCTTACAGCTCCTACAGCATTTGGAAATACTTTACACAATGGCTTAGACGGAAACTTATTATATTTTAGATCCCCTGATGCAGGAATAACTTGGGATATTGTCTCTAAAGAATTACCAACTATTGATTCAACAAATTTTATTGGTTTTAATGGTGATGCCTATGCTATAGATGCCAAAGGTGACACTGTTGTAATAGCTCTTTTCAATTCCTGGGGAGATTCATTTATTTTGAAATCTAATGATAATGGTATTAACTGGACAAGAAAAAATTTCATTGATTTTCCTATTGATAAATATCAAATAGATAGTGGATTTGACTTTAACAATGATGGTATTTATGATCATTTTAATTCAACAGATAAATCTGGATCTATATCAATTGACAAAAATGGAAATGCTCATATTTTTTATGGAAATATGACATATATGGATACAGATATGTTTGATGGTAATACAAGTTTTGTTCCTAGAACAAATGGATTAATGTACTGGAACGAATACATGGGCTCTGATGATGGAAATTACTCTGGATACCCAGCAGGTAAAAAAGCTCTTTGGAAACCAAAAAAAACAATTAGGATTGCTGAAGCACTAGACTTAGATAATGACGGATTGTTAGGTGGTATTGACTATGACAATAGATCTATACCAATATATTACCTATCTCTTTCAAGTATGATATCATCAGCAGTAGATAACAATGGTAATATTTTTGTGACATATGCATCATATAATGAAAATTATAATAATGGAAGTCAAAATTTCAGAAGCATTAATATTATTAAATCTTCAAATAACGGTTTAAGTTGGTCATGCCCAATAGATATCAGTTCATCTAATAAATTTCAATGGATGGGCCAACAGGAAGATAATTTTCCTTCAATATATAAAAAAATCAATTCCAAAAATATTCATCTTAGCTATATGAGAGATTTTGAGCCAGGGTGGAGTGTAAGAGGCGATGAGGATATAATTGATTATAACGAGATTATATATGCTAAAATAGATACTAATCATTTAAATTTCCAATCACCTGGAATTATTGGTTGCACTGATTCAATTGCATTAAATTTTGATTCAACTGCAACATTAGATAATGAATCTTGTAATTATCTATATGGTTGTACTGATTCTATAGCTCCGAATTATAATGACTCTGCAACTAGAGATGATGGATCCTGTTTATATGAAGTTACGTTTAATCTAGATCTTGGACTTAAATGCGCCTTTTTAGATGCATTCAATCCAACATATACTCCAAGTGAAATTTTTATTTTGTCAGAGGAAGACGCATTGAGATTCTATTATTTAGGTGTCAATAATCGTTGTGATTCTTTACCGGCATTAACATTTGACACTAGCAACCAATTATGGTCAATAAAGCTTATTGTACCTTCTAATTTTGGTTTTATTTATTTACCAGATTGTTCAACAGAAGAAACCTATTTCCTTAATGGAAACTGTATTAGTTCTAAAATTGGTATTAACTATAGAAGCATAAACATAAATAGTGATACAACATTATATCACACTTGGGGACTTTGCAATGAATGTGTATTAGGTTGTCCTGATCCTAATGCATTAAATTATGATACTTCATGGTCTGTCTATAGATATGATTATTCCATATGCCAATATATTGATGGTTGTCAAGATCCACTTGCTACCAACTATAACCCATTAGCAACAAGAGATGATAATAGTTGCAAGTATTGCTGGTCAAATTCAAGCTCAAGCATAATCATAGATAATAATCCAGGACAGTGTGATGGTGCTATAATTGCATCAATTAACAACACAAGTCCTTTGAACTATAATCAAAATAATTTAAAGTATTTCTGGTCAACCGGCTCAAACCTTCCTTTAATCTTTGATCTATGTGAGGGTTATTATTTTCTTGATTATTATGATGGATATTGCACATACAGAGATACTTTTAAAATCGGAAATCCTAGTCAAAAAATTTATGGCTGTACAGATCTAACAGCAACAAATTACAATCCATCAGCTAACATCAGTGATACAAGTTGTATATATTGTGATATTTTCTTTGATACTCTAGTTTCAAATACAATAACTTCGTCAAATTGCAATGGTATAGCATATGCAAAAGCTAGTTCTTATTCATCAAAAAAACCTCCTAATAAACTAAATTTATTCTTAAGTGGAAGGATTCCAAGTCAGATGTCCAATAGCTCTCAAATGAGTAATACATACAACGGTTTTTCACAAATGAGTAATACTATTCAATTTCTTTGGAGCAATGGTAGTACAGATAGTTTACAATATAATCTATGCCCAGGTAACTATTCATTAACTATTACAGACAACCTAGGTTGCTCTAAAACAAGATTTGTCAACTTTAGTTCTGCAAACATTTTTGGATGTACTAACCCATCTGCTTGCAATTATAACTCAATAGCAAATATCGACGATGGTAGTTGTATATATATTCTTGGCTGTACAGACTCAACAGCTCTAAACTTTGATCCCAATTCTTGTATCAATGACGGAAGTTGTATCTATAACACAACCTGCACCTCACCAGCCATAACTGGCTTAGGGGTTA
>CESW01016746.1_pt1 | contig 10504 bp, 9 predicted proteins | sample 531171 | NCBI WGS metagenome assembly CESW01 (sample SAMEA2621859, study PRJEB7988) | marine metagenome | biome: marine biome (ENVO:00000447); feature: surface water layer (ENVO:00002042); material: "saline water (ENVO:00002010), including plankton (ENVO:xxxxxxxx)" | depth 5 m
AATATGCTTTTATGGAGAAAGTTTGAAGATAAGCTTGCTGCAAAATATATTCAACAAAAAATTAGAGGATTTCTTCATCTTTACAATGGTCAAGAAGCTGTTTTGGCTGGATGTCTGCACTCAATAGATCCCAAAAAAGATCGTATGATTAGTTCTTACAGGAGCCACGTTCACGCTATTGGGCTCGGTGAAGATCCGAAGTTTGTTATGGCAGAATTATTTGGAAAAGCTACTGGAACTTCAGGTGGATTGGGAGGTTCTATGCATATCTTTTCAAAAAAATATAATTTCTTTGGTGGACATGGAATTGTTGGTGGTCAAATACCCTTGGGAACAGGAATTGCATTTGGAGATAAATATTTTAAAAGGGATAATGTTACATTATGTTTTTTAGGAGATGGCGCCATACGTCAAGGTGCATTTCATGAATCTATTAACCTTGCAGCATTATGGAAACTTCCAGTAATTTATATTGTCGAAAATAATGGATATGCAATGGGGACATCTGTTGCAAGAACAACAAGTCAAGAAGAGTTATGGAAGCTGGGTGAACCATACGAAATGCCTTCAATGCCTGTAGATGGTATGGATCCCGTCAAGGTTGCGGAAGCTATTGATATGTGTGTAAAACATGCTAGGTCAGGTAAGGGACCATCTTTATTAGATGTTAAGACATATAGATATAGAGGACATTCAATGTCTGATGCTCAACAATATCGTACCAAGGAGGAAGTTGAAGAGTATAGAAAAATTGACCCTATTACTCAGGTTGAAAAAATTATTGTTTCTAAGAAGTATGGAACAGAGGCTGAATTAGAAAAAATAAATAAAAAAGTAAAGGATGTTATAACTAAATGTGAAGAATTCTCTGAATCATCTCCATTTCCAGACAAATCTGTCATGTATGATGTTGTATATGAGCAAAAAGATTATCCATTTATTAATCATAAGATAAATTAATATGGCTGAAGTTATTAACATGCCAAGATTAAGTGATACTATGGAAGAGGGAACTCTTGCTAAATGGTTTAAAAAAGTAGGTGATACAGTAAAAGAAGGAGAAATATTAGCTGAGATTGAAACAGATAAAGCTACTATGGAGTTTGAGTCTTTTTATGACGGTGTTCTTCTTCACATTGGTATTGACGAGGGCTCAACTGCACCAGTTGATAGCGTTATAGCAGTTATTGGGACAAAAGATGAGGATATTTCATCAATTATTGAAAGTGATAATAATCCCCAGACTGAGTCGAAGGAAGAGCCTTTAGAGGATTCAAAACAAGAGGTTGAGGAGAATTCAAAACAAGAGGCTTTAGAGAATTCAAAACAAGAGGCTTTAGAGGATTCAAAGCAAGTGGTTGTAGAGGATTCAAAACAAGAGGTTGCAGAGGATTTAAAACAAGAGGTTGCAGAGGATTCAAAACAAGAGTATATAGTTGAATCAAATCAAGTAAAGGAAAATTATGAATTGCCTGAAAGAATTTTAATTTCTCCACTTGCAAAAAAGTTAGCAAATGAAAGAGGAATTGATGTTAATTCAATAACTGGTTCAGGGGATAATGGCAGAATCATAAAGAGAGATATTGATTCATATAAGCCCACTAATTATTCTCAATTTATTCAGCCAAGACCAAGTGTGACAGAATCACAAAATGAGTCTCAAAATTCTACAATGAGAAAAGCTATTGCTAAGAGATTATCAGACTCAAAGTTTTCAGCACCCCATTATTATCTAAATATTGAGTGTATGATGGATAATATGATTTCTTTTAGAAAACAATTCATTAATACACAAAATATTAAAATCTCATTTAATGATATAATATCTAAAGCTGTTTCACTTTCATTGGCGAGACATCAAAAGGTAAACTCTAGATGGTTTGATGATAAAATTGTTTATTATGACCATGTACATTTAGGAGTGGCTGTTGCTGTTGAGGATGGTTTAATTGTACCAGTTGTTAAGTTTGCAAACTCAAAAGATTTACGCGAAATTAATAAGGAAATTAAAGATTTTGCTGAGCGTGCAAAAAATAAAAAATTGACACCTGCTGAAATTGAAGGAAGTACATTTACAATTTCAAATTTAGGTATGTTTGGAATAGAAAGTTTTACTTCCATAATAAATCAACCTAATTCTGCAATTCTTTCAATAGGTTCAATCACTGAGAAGCCAATTGTAAAAAATGGTGATATTGTTGTTGGAAACATAATGAAATTAACTTTAGCTTGTGATCATAGAACTGTCGATGGTGCTACAGGCTCACTATTTTTAAAAACTCTTAAAGAATATATTGAAAATCCAGTCTCAATTCTTATCTAATGAAGACTATTTTAGTAACTGGAACAAGTTCAGGTATAGGTCAACAAATTTGTATTCAAGCTGCAAATAATAATTTTCGTGTATTATCGGTATCTAGGAATATTGATCCATTGAAAGATATTAATGCCATAGAATCATTCGTATTAGATATTACTGAAAAAGATTCAGTAGATGAATTTATTTCAAATCTAAAGATTCGAAAAATAAAAATTGATATTTTAATTAATAATGCAGGTTACCTTAAAAGTGAGTTATTCAGTGAGACTACATATGATTCTTTTAAAACAACATTTGATGTAAATGTATTTGGACTTGCAGAAATTACTAGGTCATTGATTCCGATTATTAATAAAGACGGTCATGTTATTAACATAAGTAGTATTGGAGGTGTTAATGGATCTAAAAAATTTCCTGGACTATCAGCATATTCAAGCAGTAAAGCAGCAGTAATAGCTTTAACCGAAGTGTTAGCTGAAGAATATAAGAATGGTCCATCATTCAATGTTCTTGCTTTAGGTGCTGTTCAAACAAAGATGTTAAAAAAGGCATTTCCTGATTACGATGCAGAAACAAAACCAGAAGATATGGCAAAATATATTCTTGATTTTGCTATTAATGGTAACAAGCTATTTAATGGCAAATTGATTTCTGTGTCAAAGTCTAATCCTTAATGTTTGTTTTTCTGAGAAAGTTTAACTTTTTTGAATATCTCGGATGAATAAACAAAATCATTTATCAATTTGTCATCTGTATTTAGAATCTCTTTATTATTGCCTTCCCATATTTTTCTTCCCTCTACTAAAAAAATAATTTTATCTCCAATTTCCATTACAGAGTTCATATCATGGGTATTAATAATAGTGGTAATATTATATTCAATAGTAATTTCTTTAATCAACTTATCAATTATAATTGCCGTTTTAGGATCTAGACCAGAGTTTGGTTCATCACAAAAAAGATATTTAGGATTTAATACTATTGCTCTTGCGATTGCAACTCTTTTTCTCATACCACCTGATAATTCAGATGGAAATTTGTTATCTACATCTTTAAGATCAACACGGCGAATTACTTCTTTTGTTCTTTCAATCATTTCTGGCTGAGATTTATTTGAAAACATTCTTAAAGGAAATAAGATATTATCTAGAACTGTCATAGAGTCAAATAGTGCACTACCTTGAAATACCATTCCCATTTGTTTCCTGAGATCCGCAAGCTTTGAAATATTTTGTTCATTAAATTTTTCATCATCAAAATATATTTCACCTTCATCTATAGCAAGTAGACCCAACATACATTTCATTAATACTGTTTTTCCTGATCCACTTTGACCAATAATTAAATTGGTTTTTCCTTTGTCAAAAGTTGCTGATATATTTTTAATAACCTGAGTATCTTCAAAAGATTTAGATATTTTATTAATCTCTATCATTATGCCAATAAGAGTTGAGTTATTACAAAATTAATAATGATTATAACAATGCTTGTCCAAACAAATGAAATATTACTAGCTTTACCAACTTCTAATGCTCCTCCCTTCATAAAAAATCCATGATAAGATGGTATGGTTGCCAAAACAAATGCAAACAAAATTGTTTTAATATATGCATAGATTACATGAAATACTTTAAAATCTAGTTGAATGCCTTGTATGAAATCAAAACTGGTTGAAAATCCTGCATATACACTAGCAATATATCCACCAAGAATACCTAAAAACATTGCTAGAGTTATTAAAAATGGATAAAGGAGTAATGATATAATTTTAGGAAAAATTAAATAATTAAATGAGTTGATACCCATTACCTCAAGAGCATCAATCTGTTCAGTTACCCTCATTGTTCCAATACTTGAAGTGATGAATGATCCAACTTTACCAGCCATTATTATTGATATTAAGGTAGGAGCAAATTCTAAAATTACCGATTGTCTTGTTGCAAAACCAATGAGATTTCCTGGAAGAAAAGGACTTTCAATATTTAAGGCAGTCTGAATTGCAACTACACCACCCACAAGAAAGGACATAAAAGCTACAATCCATATCGATCCAATAATCAGATCATCAATTTCTTGAATAATTAGCTTTTGTAAAACACTCCACTTTGTGAATTTTGTGAAAGTATACTTAATCATTAAAAAGTATCTACCAATATGAAAAAAAAGTTTCATTTTATTTAGACTTTATATGTTATCGCATTAATGTTCATTCCAGCACCAACGCTTGCAAACATGATTATATCTCCCTTTGAAATTTTGTGTCCTTTATAATTATTTTTTCTAACCAAATCAAAAAGTGTAGGAATCGTTGCTACTGAACTATTTCCAAATTCCTCAATATTCATTGGAAGAATATTGTTAGGGGCAGAAAGTTTATATAATCTAAAGAATCTTTTAATAATAGCATCATCCATTTTTTTATTTGCCTGGTGAATGAATATTTTTTTTAGATTTTCTATTTTACAATTAGCCTCATCAAAACATAATTTCATTGCAAGAGGTACATTTTTAAGAGCAAATTCGTATACCTTTCTTCCATGCATTTTTATATATTTCTGATCATCCATTGCTTTTGAGTCATTATCATATGAAGATCCATAAAAAATAAAGTCATTTTCTCCCTCATAAGTATATGTTGCAGATTTATGAGATAATATTCCACCATCATAGGAATTATCAAGTTCTAAAATAATTGCTCCAGATCCATCTGCATATATCATTGAGTCTCTGTCATTTTCATCTAATATTCTAGAAAGAGTATCACAACCTATAACTAAACATTTTTTTGCCATACCTGATTTAATGAATGACTTAGCTTGAATTATTCCCTCAACCCATCCAGGACAACCACATATTATATCATATGCTACGCAGTTAGGACTCTTAATTTTAAGTTTTGCTTTTACTTTTGAGGCAATTGATGGTAATATATCAACTTGTCCACTGCCACAAGATATATCACCTGTATTATGAGCAACTATTATATAATCAAGCGTTTCTTGATCTAATTTTGAATCATTGATTGCAATATTAGCTGCTTTGGCTGCCAAATCTGAGGAATTGACTATATCTGGAGCATATCTTCTTTCAAAAATACCAGTAATTGATTTAAATTTTTGAATAATTTCAGCATTAGAACTTTGAATATTATTCCCATCTGCATCAAGGAATTTATTCTGAAGAAAATCTGAATTTTTTTTTGTGATATCCGGAATACAGCTTCCTGTTCCAGTTATTCTATAATTCATTTTATAAAATTACTTAAATTATTTGATAAGTCTTCACAGGTGGGCAACTACAAATCAAATTTCTGTCTCCATAAGCATCATCAACCCTTCTTACCGAAGGCCAAAATTTATTGGTTTTCAAATAATCTTTCGGAAAAGATGCGTCTTCTCTTGAGTATTCAAAATTCCAATGACTTGAGGTGATCATTTCTAACGTGTGCGGAGAGTTCCTTAACATTTCTCTGTCTGATTCATTGTTGGAAGTAATTTCTAAATATATTGAGTTGAGAGCATCACAGAATTTATTAATTTCATCCAAGTTTTCACTTTCTGTTGGTTCAATCATCATTGTCCCGGGAACAGGGAATGATATTGTTGGTGCATGAAACCCATAATCAATTAACCTTTTAGCAATATCAATAACCTCAATTCCATATCTTTTAAATTCTCTACAGTCAATTATGAATTCATGAGCAGATCTTCCATTTTCTCCACTGTATAAAATTTTATAATTATTTTCTAATTTTGTTTTCATATAATTGGCATTGACTATTGCTATCTCTGTTGAGTCTTTTAAGCCATGCTTCCCAAGCATTCTTATGTAACCATAAGAGATTAAACAAACTAATGCAGAGCCCCATGGTGCTGAAGAAATAGCATCAATATGATCCTTTCCACCTGTGGGAATAATTGGATTTGAAGGGAGAAAATCTTTGAGATGTTCAGCAACACATATTGGTCCAACACCGGGTCCTCCACCTCCGTGAGGTATTGAGAAAGTTTTATGAAGATTTAAATGACATACATCAGCACCAATTAATTTTGGACTTGTCAGCCCAACTTGAGCATTCATATTTGCTCCATCCATATATACTTGACCACCATTTTCATGTATTAGCTTATTAATTAGTTGAATTTCAGATTCAAAAACACCATGAGTAGATGGATAAGTAATCATTAACGCAGCTAAATTATTTTTATGTTTTTCAATCTTTAATTTTAAGTCGGATATGTCAATATTTCCTATTTCATCAGTTCCAATTACAACAACTTTCAGTCCTGCCATAATTGCTGAAGCAGGATTAGTTCCATGTGCAGATGATGGAATTAAACAAATATCTCTATGTTCTTCACCTATTCTATTTAAGAATGATTTAATTACCATTAATCCACTATACTCTCCTTGAGCTCCTGAATTTGGTTGTAGTGATGTAGCTGAAAATCCAGTTATTTCAGTTAGGTAGTTTTCAAGATTATTTATAATATGATTATATCCTTGAGCTTGATTTGTTGGAACAAAGGGATGAATACCATTCCATTCGCTCCAGCTCAGAGGAATCATCTCAGAAGCTGCATTTAATTTCATTGTACACGATCCAAGAGAGATCATAGATTGAGTGAGAGATAAATCTTTATTTTCAAGAGATTTAATATATCTCATTAATGAAGTTTCAGAGTGAAAGGAGTTAAAAACAGGATGAGAAAGAATTTTAGATTCTCTAGTATTCTCTATTAAATGATTAAATGGAAACTCAATTTCTTTTGATTCTTGACCAATAAACTCCTCGAAAATTGAAATTATTAAATCTAAATCTTTTAGATCTGTTTTCTCATTTACAGAAATTGATATTTCGTTTTCAGAGTGATAACAAAGATTGACTTCTTTAGAGAGTGCAATTTTCTCAATAGATTTTGAATCGGAAATGATAGTTATAGTATCAAAGAATTTAGAATATTTTATCTTTAATTTTAAAGACGAAATTTTATTAAACAAATAGACAGCTTTTAAATGAATTGAGGTTGATATTCTTTTGAGACCTTTTGGTCCGTGATATACAGCATACATACTAGCCATAACTGCAAGTAGAACTTGGGCAGTACAAATATTTGAAGTTGCCCTGTCTCTTTTAATATGCTGCTCTCTGGTTTGTAAAGCCATCCTAAGAGCATAGTTGTTGTCAACATCTTTAGTTACACCAATTATTCTGCCTGGAATATTTCTTTTGTATTTTTCTTTTGTTGCAAAGAAAGCTGCATGAGGACCACCATAACCAAGAGGAATTCCAAATCTTTGCGTTGTACCTACAACAACATCAATTTTCTCAGGATTTGGGGGTTCAATAATTATTAATGACATTATGTCAACGGCCAAGACTGTTTTAAAATCATCATTTTTAATTTTAGATAAAATTTTATTAATATTTGGCAAGCTTCCATCTTTTCCTGGATACTGTATAATACATCCAAAATAATCTTCTGAGTTTATATTATCCAATTTACCGATGACAATGTCAATGCCTAATGGTATAGCCCTAGTTCTAATTACTGAAAGAGTTTGTGGAAGAATGTTTGAGTCAACAAAAAAACTAGTTAAATCTTTCGCTTTTTGTTCTTTTGTTCTATTGTTATACATCATAATCATTGCTTCTGAAGCTGACGTCCCTTCATCTAACAAAGAAGCATTAGCAATCTCCATTTTTGTTATATCACAAATCATAGTTTGGAAGTTAAGTAATGCTTCAAGTCTGCCTTGAGCAATCTCAGGTTGATATGGTGTATAAGCTGTATACCATCCAGGGTTTTCAAGTATATTTCTTTGAATTACTGATGGAGTGAAAGAATCATGATAGCCTAAACCAATATAAGTTTTAAAATTTTTATTTAAATATGAGAGCTTCTTAATCTCCTTTAAAAACTCCATCTCTGATATAGAATCAGGAATGTCTAGGTCTGATTTTAATCTTATTTTTTCAGGAATAGTTTGAGATAACAAATCTTCAATGGATTTAACACCAATTATTTTGAGCATATAATTTAGTTCAGAGGTGCTTGGTCCAATATGTCTTTTAGAAAAATTTTCTTTGTACATTAAAACTTTTTAGCAAAAATATATAATATTGAATACTATAATAATAATGTTCATTAAATGTTAAAACTTTTTTTTTATACACTATTAGTTTTCTTTCAATCTCCAATCATCCAGGATATTAATAAAGAAGATCTGACAGAATTGTTGGGCAATAATAATATATATATTATTGATGTGAGAACAAAGAAAGAGTTCAGCCAGGGAAATATTATTGATTCATATAATATTGATTTCCAAAAAAGTGAGTTTATTAATAAAATTAATTTGCTAGATAAAGAAAAAAAATATATTATTTATTGCAGGTCAGGAAACAGAAGTGAAAAGGCAAGTTTAATTATGAAATCTCTAGGTTTTAAGTCAATATATCATTATAAAAATGGATATAATGATTGGATTAAAGATTAAGATTTTTTTTTAAGATTTTTGCTGCTTTCAATGACTCCATTTTCAAGATCTTTTTTATACGTCTTTACTTTGTCTGAAATAAATGAATCAAAAGACCCAATTATTTGTGCAGCAAGAATTCCAGCATTTTTTGATCCATTAAGAGCTACTGTAGCAACAGGTACTCCTCCAGGCATCTGTAAAATTGATAAAATTGAATCCCAACCATCAATTGAATTTTTAGATTTGATCGGTACGCCAATGACAGGAAGACTAGTTATTGAGGCAACCATTCCAGGTAAATGAGCTGCACCGCCTGCTCCAGCTATAATAACTTTTATCCCATTTTTTTCAGCGTTTGTTGCATATTCAATCATTTTTTTCGGAGTTCTGTGAGCTGATACAATATCATACTCTGTTTCAATACCAAAAGACTTTAAAATATCAATTGCATCCTTCATTACATCGAAGTCAGATTTACTACCCATTATAATTGCTACTTGAATCATTTTTTTGATGTTACTATTACAGTATCTTTTACCTCTTTTGCTATCTTTTTAGCTATATCTAAGTCTTTATTAATAATTGTTATGTGCCCCATTTTTCTATTTGGCTTAGATTCAAATTTACCGTAAATATGGGGATTAACACCTTCTATTCCAATAATTTGATCGAAATTTTTATAAACTACTTCTCCTTCTGAGTCTGAATCTCCTACAAGATTTACCATAACAGAATTTTCTAAAATTTTTGTACTTCCAAGAGGTAAATCTAGAATTGCTCTTATAAATTGTTCAAATTGACTTGTGCAGGAACCCTCAATTGAAAAATGATAGCTATTGTGTGGTCTTGGTGCTACCTCATTAACTAGCAACTCATCCTCACTTGTCAAGAACATTTCTACTGCTATGATTCCAATAATATTATATTTTTTAGAGACTTTGTATGCGAGATTTTCTGCTTTTAATTTAATGTTATCATCAAGTTGAGCTGGAGATAGAACATACTCAACTTGATTAGATTTTTTATTAAACTCCATTTCAACTGGAGGGTAAACCACTCTTTCTCCAGACTCTCTCGAAGCAACCATGACTGAGATTTCTTTTTTTATATCAATTAACTCCTCAATTATACAATGAGAATTAGTAACCTCTTCTAAGCTTTTGTTGTCAATTATTTTTTTTACACCATATCCATCATAACCCATCTCAGATGCTTTCCATATAAAAGGGAAGGATATCTCGCCCTTACTTATCTTATTTTTAATTTCTTCAATACCATTTAAAATCTCAAAAGTAGATGTTGGAATGGTATGATTTTGATAAAACTTTTTTTGCTTTGACTTATCTTGAATTATTTCTATTACACTAGCTTGTGGGTAAACCTTTTTATTTAAAGACTCTAAATGTTTTAATGCTTCAACATTAACATTTTCTATCTCAATAGTGATTATATCAGACAGTTTGCCAAATTCAACAACAGTTTCATAGTCCATTAAATCACCTTGAAAAAATCTTTTACATAGTTTACTTGACGGGCAATTTTTATTTGGGTCAAGGACAAAAACATCAAGCCCCCATTTATTTGAAACGTCAAGTACCATTTTACCGAGTTGACCCCCACCTAATATTCCCATTCTCTTTTTTTCAGTAAACATTTGGCAAAAATAAGCATAACTTTAAACACGGTAAAGAATACGAAACA
>CESW01147821.1_pt1 | contig 10500 bp, 7 predicted proteins | sample 531171 | NCBI WGS metagenome assembly CESW01 (sample SAMEA2621859, study PRJEB7988) | marine metagenome | biome: marine biome (ENVO:00000447); feature: surface water layer (ENVO:00002042); material: "saline water (ENVO:00002010), including plankton (ENVO:xxxxxxxx)" | depth 5 m
AGAAATAAAAAGGTTTCAAGATGTTGGTAAAGAAGAAGAATTTCAGGAGTTAATGGCTAAAACAAAACTTCACAGGACATGGGGTGATGCCTATGGTCATATGATGGTAGCTATTGGTAGAGCAGATATTATGTTTGATCCTGTACTTAACTTATGGGATGCCGCTGCTTTATTACCCGTTGTTAAAGAAGCAGGGGGTGTATTTAGTGATATCCACGGAGCTGAAACAATCCACTCAGGAAATGGCTATTCAACCAACCCTCATCTACACCCAGAACTAAAAGCACTATTTGCACGCCATAGAGCTCAAAAAGGCGAGTAAAGTTGTTAGACTAAGGTTTAAAAATATAAATGCTAGGTCACACCAAATGATGAGGAGTTGATTTAGGCTTGTTTAAGCCATTTATATAGCTCTTTGAAAGTTGGTTTCTTTCCATACATAAGAATGCCGGTACGATAGATTCGTGCCGCCAGTAATAGCATACCAATCAAACTAAGAATCAGTAGAACAATAGAAAGTGCTACTTCCCAAAATGATACATTAGATACCAGCATTCTAGTAACCATGTTAATGGGGGAGGTCAGGGGAAACAACGAAGCCACAATAGCGAAGGTAGAATCTGGTGCTTCAGCAATTCTAAAGTTGAGCATATAACCTAATAAGATGGGGAGCATCACAGGCGTCATGAATTGTTGTGAGTCTTGCTCGGAGTCCACTGCGGCACCAATTGCAGCGAAAATAGAACTGTACATTAAGAAGCCAAGCACAAAAAAAACGAAAAAATAGAGTATGAATACTGGGTCAATGCTAAATTGCTCCAAAAAACTTAAATCTATATCTGCCGATGCAGTAGCTGTCGTACCAGATGAATCATTTGCAGTTAAGGTATTTTGAAAATCACCCATTCGTTGATTAATGAAGAATTGAGCAACTGGTGCTGCAAGAATGGAAACTCCTGTATAGGTAGCTATCCATAAACTGAATTGAGTTAGTGCAACCAAACATACGCCAAGTAACTTACCTAACATCAACTCTATAGGTTTAACGGAAGATGTTATTATTTCCACGATTCGTGATGTTTTTTCTTCGATAACGCTGCGCATTAATACAGCCCCATAGCCAAATAAGCCAATAAATATAAATACACCAATAAGAATCCCACCAATACTACTGAGGAAGGCGTTGCTCTGTTCATCAACGCCTTCCTCATTTAAACGTCTATTTTCTACAGAAGGTCGTTCCTCGAATATAGCAATTACAGCTTCTGAGACCTCATTATCTTTTAAACGTATTTGACGCGTAACGTGTCGGACATCGGATTGAAGAGATTCGAAAAAGGTGATACCGCCAGAGCCATTATGAATAAAGCTTGCTGGGGTTCCTTCACTTAAAAAAGTTTGTTCAAATAATATGTATCCATCAAGTTCATCCTCCATAACTAATTCACGTATTTGGTTAATAGTTTGATTGGCACTGATGGGTTGATATCTGGTAGCGTCGAGCTGGGTTAGCGGTTCAAACATTCGCCCAGTCTTGTCAATTACAATGACTTGTTTTGGAGCCTCATTATCGGATACGGTCATAAAAATAATAAAGCCCATGAAACCAAGTATTAAAAGTGGAGTAAGAAAGGTAGATAACAAAAATGATTTAGTTTGTACTCTCGTTTTGTATTCTCGCTTAATTATGAGCCAGGTTTTCGAATAATTTACCATGTTCGATCAATTATGTTTAAATAGGAGTTATTTGGGTTAATTCGTTGATTAAGTTGCGATTTTAGTATCATTGACGGTACTAATAAAAATATCCTGAAGGCTAGGCTGAACAACTTCAAATCGCTTTATCTCTGCATGTTTCATTGCAATTTCTAATATAGCCTGAGGAGTAGAATTGTCTAACAAATGTATTTCAGCAAAATTTGTGGAGCGGTTATTGATTCGAACCCCTTCTAATTCATTTAAGAATGCTGAATCACCTATAAAATCTAAGAGTACAGTGTTGTTTCCAAAACTCTGTTTTATGGATTGTAAATTGCCTTCTAATACAGCGTTACCTTGATTAAACAGACAAATGTTATCACACATTTGCTCCACCTGTTCCATTCTGTGGGTGGAAAATAAAATAGTTTTCCCACGTTTCTTCTCCTCTAAAATAACATGTTTAAGCATCTCTGAGTTAATAGGGTCAAGACCGCTGAATGGTTCATCAAATATGTATATTTCCGGGTCATGCGCAACCGTGGCAATAAATTGAATTTTTTGAGACATACCTTTGGAGAGTTCTGAAATTTCTTTCTTTTTCCATGTACTGGCCTCAAAACGATTTAGCCAAAAATCAATAGCTCTTTTTGCATCTGTGTAGCTTAACCCTTTGAGTTGAGCCAAATACATGAGTTGGTCAAACACTTTCATTTTTTTGTATAAACCCCTCTCTTCGGGTAGGTACCCAATTTGTTCTTGACTTTGAGGACTAATCGGTTCACCTAAGATTGATATAGACCCAGTATCTGGATTTAGAATATGGTTAATCATTCTAATAGTGGTCGTTTTACCAGCTCCGTTAGGTCCCAACAAGCCGAATATTTGCCCTTTTTCCACTTCAAAACTAACTTTGTTAATAGCTTCAGCTTTTCCGAAATTTTTACTCACATTATTAACATCAATAACTAGGGACATTATAAATAGTTATATTGGTTAGTAAATTTTATGTTTTACGCAAAATATAGTAATGAAGTTACAAATTTATGACCATTGTTCACATAAGTGCAGAATGCTACCCCGCAGCTAAGGCAGGTGGACTTGGTGATGCAGTTGGCGCATTACCTAAGTACCAAAATCGAGGGAACAACCGTGCTTTAGTATGCATGCCTCACTATCATACTCCATGGTTATTGAAGGCCAACAAAACTCTAATCGATACCTCTACTTGCCAGATGGGCGCAAAAGAACTGCCCTATAATGTATACGAAATTAAGGAACCCTTAGGATTTAGTCATTACACCTTTGATATTCCAGGTTACACGGACAGACCCGGTATTTATTTAGATCCAAATTCAGGACATGGGTATTGGGATGAGTTCGAGCGATTTTTGGTTGTTCAAATTGCCGTATTGGATACCTTAATTCGTTGGGATCTACAACCAGATGTGCTACACTGCCATGATCATCACACTGCTTTAATACCGTTTATGGCCCAGCAATGCGCAGCATTCAAAGGTCTATCTAGTACTCCCTCCATAATTACTGTTCACAATGCTGAGTATCATGGGAATCAGGATATGGGAAAACGATTTTTACTACCTGACTTTGACGGTTTCAATGCAGGCTTGTTGGAGTGGGCAGGAGAATTAAATCCACTTGCTTGTGGACTTAAGTGTGCTTGGAAGATTAGCACGGTATCTCCAAGCTATATGGAAGAATTACGTGTTAGCAGTAATGGCTTAGAATACTTATTCAAAATGGAAGCTGGAAAATCTATAGGGATGTTAAATGGCATAGATCCAGAGGTTTGGAATCCTGCAAAGGATACTTATTTAGATCAGCATTATACTTTAAAAGGCTCTACTAAAGAACATTCTACCTGCTTAGATGTTATGGAGGGTAAGGCATACCATAAGCATGCCTTATGTCAAGAATATAAGTTGGACCTTGATAGGCCATTATTTGCATTCATCGGGCGGTTGGTAGATCAAAAAGGTGCCGATTTATTAGCCTCAGTGATCCGAGGGCTTCGTGAGCAAGCCAAAGAACTTAATTTTATTTTATTAGGAACAGGAGATCCTCGATTAGAAGCTGAATTCCGTCAACTCGATGAGGAGTATGTTGGTTATTTTAATGCTAAACTCGCCTACAATGAAGCTTTGGCACGTCAAATGTATGCCGGCGCAGATTTTATGGTTATGCCATCACGGGTAGAGCCATGTGGACTTAATCAACTCTACGCTATGCGATATGGTACTATCCCAATAGTACGATCGGTCGGGGGTTTAAAAGATTCTGTACCAGATATTTCTGAATCTAACGGACTTGGTATACAATTTGATTCCTTTACTTATGAAGCACTGGAGAAAGCTATCCTGCGTGCTAGTAAATTGTATACTGATCAAGTGGCAATGCATTACTTACGTGAGCGAATTATGTTAGAAGATCATTCATGGGAGAAGGTTGCCAATGAGTATTATGACTTGTACAATGAAATGCAATATTATCGAGACTGATTCTATTTGGAGTATGGAATAGGATATTCTTTATTTTCATTACTATGGGTAAGATTTATTTTATAGTATTTTCATTGCTACATCAAAAGACTATTTATATATATAAAAAAGTAATTCATGAATAATTCAGTGATGGCCATAATACTTGGTGGTGGTAGAGGGACAAGGCTATTTCCATTAACCGATCATAGATCTAAACCAGCAGTACCAGTGGGGGGAAAATATAGGTTAGTTGATATTCCTATTTCAAACTGTTTAAACTCCGGAGTTAAACGTATTTATGTTTTGACACAGTTTAATTCGGCATCACTTAATAGACATATCAAAAACACGTACAATTTTGATGTATTTAGTAATGGATTTGTGGATATTTTAGCCGCAGAACAGACTGCTCAAAATACAGATTGGTTTCAAGGTACCGCAGATGCGGTTAGACAATCTATACATCATATGGAGAACCACAGTTATGAATATGTACTAATACTGTCGGGAGATCAGCTTTATCAGATGGATTACAGTGAAATGCTCGATTTACACATCAAACAGCAAGCAGATTTAACTGTAGCTACCATCCCAGTTATAGGTCGTGATGCCACGGGACTTGGAATCATGAAAACAAATTCAGACGGCTTCATAGACTCATTTGTAGAAAAACCGGTGGCAGAAATATTGGAGAAGTGGAAGTCTGAAGTGCCCGAGCCCTATAAAAGCCAAGGTAAAAACTACTTAGCCTCGATGGGTATCTATATTTTTAATAGACGGACATTGATACGCTTATTCAATGAAAATCCTGATGCTACAGACTTTGGAAAAGAAATTATTCCCAAGACACTGAATGAAGGGATGAGAGTTTGTAGCTTTGAATTTGGTAAGTATTGGACAGACATTGGAACTATTCGATCTTTTTTTGAAGCTAATTTATCTTTAGCAGATACCTTTCCTGAATTCAATTTGTACGACAACGATGCGTATATATACACACGTGCTCGATCACTGCCTGCATCGAAGATTATGGGTACTACTATGGAGAACTCTTTAATAGCTGAGGGTTGTATCATTGAGGCAAGTCGGATTGTTAGATCTGTCATAGGTATTCGCTCGCGTATTGGCAAAGGTACAACTATTGGAAATTCCATTATCATGGGAAATGATTTCTTCCAGACACAGGAGTTTATCGATGCATCAACACCAACAGAACTACCGATGGGAATAGGTCAACGGTGCTTTATTAGCAATTGTATCATTGATATGAATGTGAGTATTGGAAACGATGTCAGAATTGTTGGAGACGAGCACTTAGAAGATGGTGACTATCCATTTCATTATGTACGCGAAGGCATCGTAATAGTAAAAAAAGGCACAATTATACCAGACGGGACTCATCTATGATTAGTGAGCTGTCCAAAGAAGATTGTCTAGAGGAGACTTTTTAATGTGGCTCCGATTTCGGCTGGACTATCTACTACAGTAATGCCAGCTTCGGATAAGACTCTTTTTTTCTCTTGAGCGGTTCCTTTCCCGCCCGAAATAATGGCACCAGCGTGCCCCATTCGACGGCCTGGTGGCGCTGTAGAACCTGCTATAAAGGCTACAACGGGTTTATTAACATGAGCTTTAATGTATGCGGCAGCCTCCTCTTCAGCAGATCCGCCTATCTCACCTATAAGTATGATAGATTCGGTATCAAAGTCATCTTGAAATAATTTGACGGCATCTAAGTGAGTAGTTCCGATTACAGGATCTCCACCAATGCCAATGGCCGTACTTTGACCTAGTCCAATTTTGGTAAGCTGATCGACTGCCTCATAAGTTAGTGTACCCGACCTGGAAACTACTCCAACTGATCCTGGAGTGAAAATGTTGCCTGGCATAATGCCAATTTTAGCTTCACCAGGTGTTATAATACCTGGACAATTTGGGCCAATGAGCGTGGCTCCATGACTTTTTACAATTTGTTTGGCGACAATCATATCATTGATGGGAATACCTTCAGTAATACAAATAATCACTTCGATTCCAGAGAAAGCAGCTTCAGCAATCGCATCTGCGGCGAATACTGGGGGGACAAATATAACTGTGGTATTTACGCCTTCAGACTCAACTGCTTCTTTTACGGTATTAAAAACCGGTAAGTCCAAATGCTTTTGGCCACCTTTTCCGGGTGTTACTCCACCTACTAAAGGAGTTCCATAGGCAATCATTTGTTCTGCGTGAAAGGTTCCTTCGCTTCCAGTAAAACCTTGTACAATTAATCTAGTTTGGTTGCCAACAAGTATGCTCATGGGTATATAAATTTGCAGTTTGAATGGGTCATTTACCGCTTTGTCCTAGCCTATGGTATACACCCTTATATCAGATAATATAGTATGCTTTATGCTAAAATGTAGTCCTTATTTTTGATGAAAATCAGTCTGAATGTCTCATATAATAATTGAAAGTCTACCAGTAATTAATGGTGATCTTAATTATGTGTCAGTTGTCATTAAGATTATGGATGTAATTAATACTAAATTCTAGAGCACGGTCGATACCTAAGGTGGTATCTAATATACGTTGCATCAAAATAACATCTGGTTCTAATCCAATACCTTCATATAGCTCTTTGGTCAGCGGATCACCTACCTGCCAACGGGGTACTTTTATGATCCAACCGTTTGGTAATTCTCTAGTCATTGGATTCCCAGATCCACCGCCAGTAAACTGGCCCACCACGAATACATTCGGTAACTGACGTAATGCTAGTACAAAATCTTCTGCGGCAGAAAAGACACTGCGGTCAGTAATTATTACTACTGGATGTTTATAGTTATGTTGCTTAGGTGTTAATTCATTAGAAATCCATCTGCTATATGAGTAATGGTCTGGACCATTCCTATATCTAATCCAGCGTATTCGGATAAAGTTATTTATAAACTCTTTAGCAATTAAATGCGCATTGACATCGCTTCCCCCACCATTGGTGCGCAAATCTAATATGATTCCATTTGTATTATTATTAGATGCTTCAATTATCTGAGCGAGCTGTTTATAAGGCTTTTTTTGTCCCTTAAAACTGGCTAAGTGAATATAAAGTATATCCTGAATATAACCATAGCTGTACACGCCAGTCTGGCCCTCTTGAAGCTGATAATTTAGATAGTTAGCATTGATCAATTTACTGTTGTAATCAGTTTGGTACCAATCATAATATTGATATCTATTAAAGGGGCTTTCAAGTACAATATGCCCATCTCTTAATTGATAAATCATCTGTTCTAGTAAGTCAAATAAATCTTCTTGTGAATTAACCGAGTCTACTGAAGGGCGATAAATCTCGTAAAACTGATTCCAATTCACGTTTTTGTGTTGGAAATATGGGTAGTAATCAGAAAATTCCTGCCAAAAATAGTCAAAGACTTCTTCATTTGTAACGGTATTTCGGGGGTCATCAAACCTGCTCCCCATAAAACTTTCACAAGAAATAAGTCCCCCAAGAAAAATGGTTAGGCACAATAATTCCATGAATCTAATGCCTGAGAATCCAGTGGGTCTCAGACCCTGATGAATCATAATCCCCTTGAACCAGTTCATAAATATACTCCAACACCTAACTGAATGGTGCTACTTTTAAAGACCTGTGGAAAGGGAATTCTATGGTATTTATGGGTAACAAATACGACATAGTTGTTTTCTTTTACTTGTGATTTAGGAGACCATTTAAGCTCCCATTGCCATTGTCCAAGACTTGCTATGGGGCTCCATTGGCCTGTTTTAAGGATATTTCCAAACGTAGGCTGTTTATTAAATAGTTTATCAGGGTCAAAAACACTGTAGCCAGGTCTAAGGGTGTATTGTAGCACCGGTAGGTTCAAAGTCCATGTTATGGGGAGGGCTTGGTTAAGAAAATAATTACTTGAAATAAGCAGTGGAATACGAATGGCTCCAAATCCACTTTTCCTTCCATTGTATGCGTTTGATTCCATAAAAAAGAAGGACTCAATTTGAAGCAATTGGGCTTCTAATCCACTGTGGATGTTCAGCTTGGGAAAAAACGGAGTAGCTGGAAGTTTAGAATGCAAAATAAAACTAAGACTTCGACTGTCCCAATAATTATTATGTCGGTTACTTAGACGCGAACGCCCGGCTTCCAAAGTGATGGTAGACGAGCGGGTTTCCTTAGTCCAATTATACCCTAGTTGCCATTTGAGACCATTTCCCTCATAGCTTTGATACGAAACAAGAGGATCTGCGATTTGGGAGTTTATCAACCCGAGATGAACAGACCATTGCGCGTTTGTTACCGTACTCAAAAAAGTGAATATACCTAAGATCAATAAAGATTGAAGCGTTAGTTTTTGGGATGCTAAATAGGATAACATGAATACTACTGGTTTATGCAAACGAGGCACTCGTTAGGTATTTGGAGGATTTTCAAAATACTTCGAAAAATATATTTTCGCCCTGACTTTAAACTCCTATTTTCAAGGTATGATAAGTGATGCTAAAAAAGAAGAAATTCGGGACGCAGCTGATATTGTAGATGTGGTCTCCGATTATGTTAAGTTAAAGCGCTCGGGTAGTGGTTTTACCGGATTATGTCCATATCATAATGAAAAATCCCCATCCTTTCATGTGAGCCCTCGTCTTGGGATATTTAAATGTTTTGGTTGTGGAGAGTCTGGGGATGTGTTCAAATTCATAATGGATCAGGGAGGACTCAATTTCAATGAGGCGCTTCGTACCTTAGCTGATCGTTTTGGAGTGTACCTACCCCAAGAGCAAAGTAGTTATGAAGAGCAGGTAATTGAGCAAGAAAAAGAAGGTATTTTGCATGCACTGAAGTTTGCGGGTGTATTTTTTTATCGTTCGCTAATAGAGTTGGATGAAGCGCATAAGGCCAGAAGTTATTTAGAACAACGGGGCTATGGCGGTGACATTATAAAGCAATTCGGACTTGGTTATGCGCCTACTTCAGGTCAGGCTTTGATCGATGCAGCGCAGCTGGCTGGAATTGACCCGTTGTATTTGTCAGGAGGGGACTTGGTTAAACAGCGCACAGATTCTGAGGGAATGTATGATACCTTCAGAGGGCGTTTGATGTTTCCCATTTTTAACCCTACAGGCAAAGTGATCGCCTTTGCGGGACGAGTATTAGGCAATGAAAAAATTGCTAAATATATTAATTCTTCTCAAACTAAGGTGTACAACAAAAGTGAGGTGGTGTATGGAGTTAATTTTTCAAAGAATCAAATTCGTAAAAACAAAGAAATGATTCTGGTAGAAGGGTACACGGATGTAATAAGTTTGCACCAACATGGAATAGATAATGTAGTTGCTAGTTCTGGCACAGCCTTAACTCCTGGACAGTTGGGCACCCTGCATCGTTTTGGAGATACTCTAACCATGATCTACGATTCGGATGCAGCAGGGCAAAATGCGATGAAAAAAGGAATTTTACTTGCCTTGGAAGAAGGTCTAGAGGTTAAATTACTAGAATTACCAGACGGAGAAGATCCGGATTCTTTTGTCAAACAATTTGGAAAAGATTCTTTTGATGATTTTAAACATAAGAATAGCCAAGATTTTGTCGACTTTTTAATAGCAAAGGCAGCAACCGAGGGGCGTTTAGAGGCGCCTATATCTTTAGCCAAAGTGATTAACGAACTAATAGAAGCAGTTGCACATATACCTGATACTATCCAGCGGCAGATATATATTCAACACTTACATCAAAAGACACAAAAATATCGAAAAGGGACGGATCATGAACTCTTCCAAGAGTTGGACCGTATACTTCGTCACAGGGCTGCTCAAAAAGAGCGCGTCCAGCAACGAGAACGAAATCAAAAGTCTGTAAATCGATACGGTTTTAATGGAGTTAATAGTCAATTAGTACGCACATCGCCGGAGGTATTGGGATATGAACATTCTATTCATAACTCAGAAAATGAAATGCGTTTTTCAGCGTTGGATGACATGCATGTTAAAGGGGATAGGCTTGGGACAATGTCCAACAAGAAAGTATCAAAGCCTCATTATGAAAAGGAGTTAATTCGAATCATGATTAGTTTTGGACAAGAAATGGTAGGATATGTTGGTACCTTAGCTAATGAAAAACTATTTGAAGACAAGGAGTTGCGATTATTTTATCTCGATATCATAGAGCGATATAAAGCCGAACAATCCTTCGGGGTAGAACATTACAGTAAACAACAATCGCCTTATCCAGAACTTGTTGGTGACATTTTTTTAGAAATCCACACTGCATCTACACGTCATCATGAAAAAACAGGTGTTGAATTTA
>CESW01032055.1_pt1 | contig 10498 bp, 9 predicted proteins | sample 531171 | NCBI WGS metagenome assembly CESW01 (sample SAMEA2621859, study PRJEB7988) | marine metagenome | biome: marine biome (ENVO:00000447); feature: surface water layer (ENVO:00002042); material: "saline water (ENVO:00002010), including plankton (ENVO:xxxxxxxx)" | depth 5 m
TAACGATTCTTAGCTCGAAACAAAACTATATAATTACAATTAAATTTGCATAGATGCATAAAAATAAACTAGGGCATTTTTAGATGTAAAGTCACTCTAATTTGGACCTAGGGGGCTCTACAGCGCTTGAAAGACGAGACCTCTTTACCGTGGTGGCGACCTGCTGTATGGATAACTAAGATTTAGAATTGTCTTAACTTGGAGTGCCTGTAACTGTGACTTTATGGATGTAGTGGCTCATATTTCGACAAAATGGCGTCAGCGTATGTTTTTTATGTTTTTTATGATCTTCGGTATCGCGGCGTGGTTTCTCTACGATGGTTACATTTTATGGCCGGACGAGGCTCAGCGCCATGTAGAATATTCAAAGATCAAGGATACGTTAATTGAAGCTGGTGGCGCGGTGGATGAAGAGAGCACATCAGTCCGTTTAGCTTGGGAGCGTCATGCGCGCGAAATGGATTATAGGCGCAACATTCCTAAAGAGCGTACGGACAACAGCATCCGCGAGCAGCGCGTGATTGGTTGGGCAATGATGATTGTAGCCCTGCTGCATGGATTATGGATTGCTTGGAACCACACACTACAAGTCCGCACAGAAGGTGATATTGTGATTGGCGCTTCAGGTCAACGGGTCAAAATCGATTCAATCACAGCAATCGATCGTAAAAAGTGGAAGAGCAAGAGTATTGCCTACGGTATTTATGAGGAAGGTGGCAAGCAGCGACGCCTTTGCTTGGATGAGCACAAATTCAAAGGCTGCGAAGCGATCATTATCGAAGCTGATAGGCGAATCAAAGCGCGTGCCCAGCAAGATGCATAGTATTTTTTACTTAGTTTAAATCTGTGCCCATGAATTTGTGGGATCAACTTACTCGCAATAAGAGATAGATTATTTAATGGAGACAATTTTGCATTAAACTTGTTTGGTCCGATTAAGCAAAAGCGCTGTCTCGATAGCGATGAAAGAATCACGCTAATTACAATGCCATTAACTTCATTTCTCACGCAACTCACACAACCACTAATTGAGATCTTCTATCCGAGGAGCTGCTTACATTGTGGGGACGCGGTGGAGCATTCGGACTACCAGTTTTTTTGCAATGCATGTAGCCGTGAGCTCTTTCTTTCGAACCCGCCGGGTTGTTCGACGTGTGGGTATCCCATTCTTGGTATGCTAGTGAGCCCACGCGTCTGCCCGCATTGCGCAGAATTGGATCCCCTCTTTGAGCAGGGAAAAACTCTCTTTCTAGCAAAAGGCCCCGCCCGTTCAATCATCCACGCATTGAAATATCAATCAGGCTTCTATGTGCTGGAGGATGTAAAGGTGATGATCGCGAAGGTTCCCTCTTATAAAGACTATTTTGATGGCGCAATTCTCGTTCCCGTGCCCCTCCACCCAACGAAAGAGCGCGAGCGAGGTTTTAATCAAAGCCTAGCGATCGCAAAAAGTTTAAAGGATGCCACCACGGCGAAAGATTTACAAAACTTACTCGTTCGCAATGTGTATACACAAACACAGACCCGATTAAGCCGTACTGCCCGTCACCAAAATGTGAAAAATGCCTTTGCTTTGGCTTCCGATGACGTTGTAATCCCAAATCAAACTTATATTCTAATAGACGACGTATTTACTACGGGATCGACGCTCAATTCTTGTGCCGCTGTCCTCCTCGAGGCAGGCGCGACTCAAATCAAAGTGGCCACCCTTGGTCATGGCTAGCTCCTGTCGCAGCACTCTTTTCAACCATTTTTTAATTCAAATTTGTCAAATTATGGCACTCTTCGGAAAACCACAGTACTCGACCGTCACTGTTAAGAAAAAAGATATCCCAAAGGATCTTTGGACGAAATGTCCCAAAACTGGCGAGATTATTTATAACCGCGTCCTCAAAGAAAACCTCATGGTTGTCCCAAACAGTGGCTATCATTTTCCACTTAAAGCACGCGATCGCATTGCTTCTATGCTGGATGTGGGGACTTTTGAAGAGATGGACATGGGTGTCTATTCACTTGACCCTTTGGAGTTCAACGCCACTTCCTCTTATTCTGAGAAATTAAAGCAGAACCAGGATAAAACCAAGGAGACGGACACGGTTATCTCTGGAATGGGTGTAATGGGCGGCATGCCTGTGAGTATCACGGTGATGGATTTTCGCTTCATGGCAGCCAGCCTTGGCTCGGCTGCCGGCGAAAAGATAACCCGTGCCATTGAGCGTGGCATAGAGAAAAGCTGCCCTGTTATCATCGTATCTGCATCAGGCGGTGCGCGTATGCAGGAAGGTATTCTTAGCTTAATGCAACTAGCTAAGACGAGTGCCGCACTGGCAAAGTTGAGCGAAGCCGGGCTACCTTATTTCTCGATTTTGACGAATCCGACTATGGCTGGCGTCATGGCAAGTTACGCATCGCTGGGCGATGTAATTATCGCTGAACCTGAAGCTCTTATTGGTTTTGCAGGGCCTCGCGTGATCAAAGAAACCACCCAACAAGATTTACCTGCAGGTTTCCAAACCTCAGAGTTTCTACTCGAACGCGGTCTAATTGATATAATCGTGCCCCGTCTCGAAATGCGCGACCGCATGATCAATTTAATGAAGGCGCTTTACGGCGCAAAGAAGCACGCTTAAATTGACTACGGGAGATATTTCCCGTAGTCAAAATTCCATGCCTGATTACGCGGACATTCTTGATTACCTTTACGCGCTAAAAAACAGAGGCTCTAGGTATGGCATAGAGCGCATGCACTTGCTTGTTGAGGCGCTTGGGCACCCTGAGCAGAAGTTCCCTGTAATACACGTAGCCGGAACCAACGGAAAGGGTTCGGTTTGCGCAATGCTAGAAGCGATGTATAGAGATAATGGATACAAGGTTGGATTTTTTAGTTCGCCACATCTTGTCCATCTCGGTGAACGCGTTCAGGTTGACCGACAGATGCTTTCCGAGCTCGAGATCGTTCGATACATCGAGCAGCTTCGCCCCATCGCAGCCGAGCTAGGTAAGAGCGATCCCAACCTCCACCCCACTTTCTTCGAGTTTATTGCGGCAATGGCCTTCCTTAGGTTCGCAGGGGCGTCAGTAGATATCGCCTGCATCGAGACAGGACTTGGTGGTCGGCTGGACGCGACCAATGTTGTCGATCCTGAGCTAAGTATCATCACCACTATAAGCCTTGATCACTGTGATATACTCGGAGATACACTCGCGGCAATTGCGGGCGAAAAAGCGGGTATCATCAAACCTGAAAAACCTGTTCTAATGGGTAAACTTCCCCCTGAGGCAGATGCGCTTGTCCGCCGCGTAGCTAAGGAGCGAGGCTGTAAACTTTACGCACTTGTCGACCGTTTTCCTGACGAGACAAGCCTCCCACGGACTAATCTGGCGGGTAGCTTTCAGCGCTGGAATGCAGGGCTCGCTACTCATGCAATCGAGATTCTGTCCAAGCGCTTCCCTGTCCGATCGACGACCGCACTCGAACAAGTCGAATGGGCAGGCCGCTGGCAGACTCTTGAACTTGACGGGCGCAAGCTCATCTTCGATGCTACTCATAATCCTGAGGGCGCTGCTGCGTTGAAACAAAATCTCTCCAGCTTTTCCGAACAACCGATTATTATCGCTGGCACTCTCGGGGAAGACCGCGCACTAAGCCTCATGGCGGTCGTCGCGCAACACGCTCGCGAGCTCTACCTGGTTGCACCTAACCAAGACCGCGCGACGCCGACCGAATTTTTAAAAGGTTGCTTAAATCGTGAGGCCGTTGAAAGCAATCTCTCCACCCTCTTCCCTAAGCCTGGCCGTTGCGTAGTCGGCAAGCCAGGCGACACTATCCTATTGACGGGCTCTATTTATATGATCGGAGAAGCTATGGCGCGCATCCAAGGTGCGACGTCGAATGAAGGTAGCAGGCTGCAGGACAAGATTTAAATTCCATCTATAATAGTAGGCGTTTCTTTGGCTTATAGATTGCGTCATTTTTGGTAGCTACAATACTGTAGATCAATGTACGCCTCCGAACTCACGCTCCTGCTAAATCTTGGCTTTATCGTTATTACGGCAGCGGGGTTTGCCTTTCTCGGTAAGCTAGTGAAGATGCCCTCAATTGTTGCCTACATAATAGCGGGCATGATTCTAGGGCCAGTATTAGGGATTGTGCAGTTAGATCATTCGCTGGAGTTGATTTCGGAGCTCGGCATCGCCCTACTTCTCTTTCTAGTCGGACTGGAGTTGAGCCTGCAAAAGATCAAAGACCTTGGTCGTGTGGCCATGATTCTTGGCGGTCTGCAAGTGCCAATGACGGCAGCAGGGGCTTATATTATTTCGACTTTGATGGGATTTAGCGTAATGGAATGTGTCTTTCTCGCGGCTACGGTGACGTTTAGTAGTACAGTGGTAGTGATTAAACTGCTCGACCAAAAGGCTGCGACGAGTCGACTCTTTGGGCGCATCGCGATCTCCCTTTTTCTGGCACAGGATATCGTGGTCATCGTCGGACTGACGATTTTAAGCGGGCTAGGCTCTGGCGGTGGCGAATCCTTTGAGATGGTTGCACTCACGAAGAGCTTAGGTATCGCATTCGCTGGGATGGTTATACTACTTTTGGTCTCACTCTTCGCATCGCGCTATGTATTGCCGAAACCGTTTGCTTGGGCTTCACGCTCTCCAGACACTGTTTTCATTTGGGCCCTCTGCTGGTGCTTTCTGGTCGTATTACTAGCGCACCAATTTCACCTTTCGGTCGAGATAGGCGCTTTTCTTGCGGGTATTGCAATCGCGCAGCTACCGATCCATGAAGATTTACATCGGCGACTGCATCCATTGATGACTTTCTTTGTGGCGGTCTTTCTTGTCACGCTTGGAATTCAAATGGATATCTCTGTCTTGGGTGAAGTTTGGAAGTATGCCCTTGGTCTAAGCGTTTTCGTTATTATCGCGAAACCTTTAATTGTTTTTATAATTTTGAGTAGATTGCGTTATAGCGAATACACTGCTTTTCAAGCTGCGACGGCGAGTGGCCAGGTAAGTGAGTTTGCTTTTATCCTGCTCGGCCTTGGCGCGGGTGCTGGTTTGATCGAAGGCAGAGTGGTCTCTCTTGGCGGTATGGTGGGAATATTGACCATCGCGATTTCATCTTATCTCATCCTATACAGTGATCCGCTTTATGGCGCTTTCCAGAAGTTGGGTATTTTGAAATTTTTTAAAGCAAAACAAGAACCCGATACGGAAGAGCAGCATTCTTACGAGGGTCATGTGATCGTGGTAGGAATGAACGCACTTGGGCGGGAGATTGTGAAACAACTTTCAGGTCGGGGCGAAACTGTGCTAGCGATCGACACTGACCCAAGAAAATTGGAAGGGCTAAATTGCGCGGGAACTTTGATTGGCAGCGTGGAGTATGAATCGGCTGTCGAAGAGATCGGGCTAAGTCGTGCGAGATTGGTTATCTCTGCGCTCCAGATTGAAGACACCAATCATCTGTTGGCTTATCGTTGTCGCTCGGCTAGAGTACCGTGTGCGATCCACGCTTTTGACATTTCAGTGGTTGAGGATTTGTTGGATTTGGACACGGCCTATATGTTCATGCCTGCCTTTGACGCCGTGCGTGAGCAGTTGGCAATATTTGATCAGATAGAGCGTGTTGATATGGACGAGGAGGACATCCTCGTATGACGGAGATTGCGATACTTCTACTGGCGGCGGCGATTGCCTTTGGCCTTTCTAGGCTTTTGCGGCTTCCTGCGATTCCATTACTCTTGTTGGGCGGGGCGAGCCTGAGCATGCTGGCAGGCTATATGGACTACAAGGTGCCGCAAGATTTGATCGCGGAAATGATTCAAATCGGACTCGCTGTACTCGTCTTCACTGCGGGTGTCGAGCTAAGCCCCAGGAGGATGCGTGGGCGAACCCGCGCGATTACGATTTTGGCGCTAACGCAGTTTTTTATGCTGGGAGCATGTGGCGCGTTAACGGCAGTTTTTCTTGGTTATGATTGGATGAATGCTCTTTATTTGGGCTGCGCACTTTCAGCCAGCTCAACATTGGTTGTGGTGCGCCATTTGCAGCAACGTCGCCAAATGTTCGAACCCTATGGTCGGTTAGTACTCGGGGTGCTTTTGTTGCAAGATATCTTTATTGTCTTGATTATGGTGGCGCTTCTTAAGTCGCCTCAAGGGTGGCTGATGGTTTGTAATGGTGTGGCCAATGCTCTCGCGTTGGGAATCTTAGCGCTTGGGGTCCACCGCTGGCTAGTGCCATTTGTCGTCAGGCGAATGAAGCTAGACGATGAAGAGTTGATGCTAGGCGCGCTGGCAGCGCTTTTTGCCTTTTCAACAATGGCTTACTTGTTAGATCTTCCATTTTTGGTGGGCGCATTTTTTGCAGGTTTTGCCATTTCAGCCTTTCCTATGAATGGCTTGGTGCGCGGAATGTTGGGTTCATTATCAGGCTTTTTCCTCGCTCTGTTCTTTATCAGCGCAGGTGCCTTTTTAACGATACCTAGCTTGGAAATTGTTGGGCACAGTCTTGTCTTTATAGCCGTACTGATCCTTGTAACGGTTTTTCTTGTCGCAATCATAGCCGAGCTGGTGGGTTACTCCAGTCGTGCAGCAGTCGAGACTGGCTTATTACTTTCGCAGACCAGCGAGTTTTCTCTTTTGCTGGCGCTAACAGGAGTGGCTTCGGGACAGATCACAACAGAGCTCTTCTCTATGATCGCATTGATTACAGTGAGCACAATGGCGATGACTCCGCTAATCTCTCGCGAGAGTGTGGCATTGCGACTCGTTAAGTTGCATCCTCGCTATCGAAGTGGCGAGGCGGCTTGCGAGGTGATGCGAAACCACGCCGTATTGCTCGGCTATGGCCGGGCGGGGCCACGCACCGTTAATGCTCTGAAAGAGCGCGGCATTTCCATGGTAGTGGTGGATGAAGATGCAGGCGTGATCCGTCAACTGATTGCGCAAAGTATTCCCTGTGTGCATGGGGATGGCTCTGATGTGCATACATTGAAGCGAGCGCATTGCTTGGAGGCGAAGGTGGTCTTTTGTTCAATGCGGCGGACTCGCGATGCGCAATTGGCGCTGAATTATTTGAAGGATTCACCAGTTGAAGTTATTGTGCGGGTTTTTGAGAAGTTTGAAGAGGATGCTGTACGCGATGCGGGCGGACAACCCGTGCGAACAGCCGTTGCTGCAGCTGCCCAATTTCTGGAATGGACGGAAGTTAATCTGCCAAACGTAGAGGGCTCCTAGTGGCTTCATTTACGGATACTGCCAATGCCGAGAACGAATCCTTAGCGAGTGTGACAAGTCGCTACCCTGCTTTCTGTTATGAGGCAAAGAAAAATCGCGGGCGCTTGCTTAGGTCTTCGACGCTTTGCCCATAAAGCGAGACTTCTAATGCCATTTCTTTGATCACCTCTGCTTGCCCGATTCCGGTCTCTAATGCCAGTAGACCACCTTCAGCCAAATGTTTAGGGACACTTTTCAATAGTAGACTTAAGTCATCCAGGCCCTCTTGCCCCGAGGCGAGTGCACCGCGTGGTTCGTGATCAATCACTTCTGGTTCAGCAGTCTGCATTTCAGCTTCGGTTAAATAAGGCGGGTTGGAAACAATCAGATCAAAGCGCGCGCCTTCATCTAGCGGCTCGAACCAATTCCCTTTCATAAAGGTGACTCTACTGGATAAATTGAGCGCGTTCGCATTTTCTTTGGCGAGCGTGATGGCTTCCTCGCTTTGGTCAGTTGCGGTGACTTTCGCGTCCGAGTATTTCGAGGCGAGTGCTAAAGCGATGGCGCCATTACCCGTGCCCAAATCTAGGATTCGTGCTGGTGGCGTCTCCAATCGCTCTACAATCAATTCAATTAGCTCTTCGGTCTCATGCCGCGGGATGAGGGCACGCGGATCTACTTTAAGCGTAATGCCGTAAAATTCCGTGTTGCCTATAATATACTGGAGTGGTTCGCGCGATGCCCGTCGTTTGACTAGAGGGCGTAGGTCTGTGAGTTGCGCTTCAGTTAGCGGGCGGTCGAGATCAAGATAAATGTCGAGGCGTTTAATCCCAAGCGAGTGTGCGATTAAGATATCGGTATCAAGCTTGGCGCTCGGGACGCCCTTCTCTTGGAAGAAAATCTCCGTGCGCTCTTTGATTTCCCGAATGGTGAGCATTTGATATCGCCTCAGAGGGTCTGCTTTTTTAGGAGATTTTGGATGCGGGCTTCATAGTCGTAATTTTGCAGGGCGTCAATGAGGTCGTTCAAGTCGCCTTCAACTACAGTTGGGAGAGAGAGGCTGAGGCCGATACGGTGGTCGGTCAGGCGGCCTTGGGGGTAGTTATAAGTGCGAATACGCTCTGAGCGGTCACCTGTGCCGATCTGTCCTTTGCGCTCGGCGGCGTATTTGGCGTGTTCCTCATCGACTTTGGCTTGAAGTAGGCGTGAGCGCATCACTGTGAGGGCTTTGGCGCGGTTTTTGATCTGTGAGCGTTCGTCGGCGCAGTAAACACTGATGCCAGTTGGCTTGTGCACCATCATGACGGCGGAGTCAGTCGTATTCACGTGCTGACCCCCTGCTCCACTGGCACGCATAGTTGAGATATCTAGATCTTGTGGGTTGATCTGCACGTCCACTTCCTCGGCTTCAGGAAGCACAGCTACGGTGGCGGTGGAGGTATGAATTCGGCCTTGGGTCTCGGTCGCGGGTACGCGCTGGACGCGGTGGACACCGCTCTCGAATTTAAGAAACTTGTAGGCTTCTTCGCCTGTCATGTTAAAAATGATTTCTTTAAATCCACCCACATCGGCGGGGCTGGAGCTCATGATCTCGATCCGCCAGCCACGCGTTTCCGCGTAACGGCTATACATGCGGAAGAGATCACCAGCAAAGATATTGGCCTCGTCGCCACCAGCACCACCGCGTATTTCCATAACGGAGTTACGACTGTCGGTGGCATCAGGGGGAATCATGAAACGTAGCACGTCGTTTGCGAGGCGATCGCGCTCGTTGGCAAGCGGTTCGATTTCCTCAGCGGCCATTTCACGCAACTCGGCCTCGACGGAATTATCTGCGGCCATAGCTTGGTTTTCCTTGAGTTGCTCGACGGTGCTGTGGTAGGCTTCGAACTTTTCGACTAGCGTGCTGAGGCGCATTTGTTCGCGGGAGACCTCGGTAGCGCGGCGCTGGTCGGAGTAGAAGTCAGGATCAGCCATCTGCTCGTTCAGATCGCTGAGTTTATCGCGGAAAGGGGCTATGTCGGGAATTGTGTGCATCGTTAAGAAACAGCGTTTGAATTATGCGTTGCAGTGAAAGCTATAGCTCACAAGAGTCGAGTTCTACCTGCAATGACGAAAAAGAACCTTCATCGCCAAAACATAGTCGCCTGTATCTGGGATTTTGACAAGACGCTCATTCCTGGCTACATGCAGGCGCCTATCTTTAAAGCTTTTGGGATTGATGAGGAGCAATTCTGGAAAGAGGTCAACGCCCTGCCCGATATTTATGCCAAACGTGGCACGCGCGTCTCTTACGATACGATCTATCTGAACCATTTGATTAGCTTCGTAAAAAACGGTTGCCTCAAGGGTTTGACCAATCAGCGCCTTCGCGAACTGGGTAAAGAACTGCGTTTTTACGACGGCTTGCCTGATCTTTTTACACGCTTGCAGGCCGTTACGGAGTCGCGTCCAGAATACAAAAAGCATAACATCAAACTAGAGCACTATATCATTAGCACAGGATTGGCAGAAATGATCAAGGGCAGCATGATTGCACCTTACGTTGACGGGATCTTCGGCTGCGAATTTATTGAGGCACCACTGCCGCCAGGCTATTCCAACCAAGACGAATTGCCCCTGCAAATGGAGTTTGAGATCAGCCAGATTGGCACGATCGTCGATAATACCATTAAGACGCGCTACATTTTTGAGATTAATAAGGGCAGTAACAAAAATCCGACAATTGATGTGAACGCCTCGATGGCCCGGGTGGATCGCCGCATACCGATCGACCGCATGATCTACATGGCGGATGGGCCGAGTGATGTGCCTGTATTTTCAGTCGTTAAAAGTAATGGCGGTAAGACTTACGCAGTCTTCAATCCCGAGAGTGAAGCTGAATTTGCGCAAAACGATGCCCTGCTTCATGCGGGGCGTATCCATGCCTATGGCCCGGCTGACTACACGGAGAAGAGCACTACTTCCAAATGGCTGCGCATGCACATACGCTCGATTTGCGATGGGATCGTGGCAGAATGTGAAGCGAGCCTCAGCGAAAATCTCAGCCGCGCGCCTAGGCATCTGCACGATGAGGATGAGCTAAATGAGACTCCACCAGTGAAAGTGAAGCCACAGAAGGAGTTGTTTTAGCTAAATTGTGGTCTGCCCGCTTTTGAGCGAGCACGCCACGATTTGACATTAGCCAGGCTGTAGGTATTTTAAGCTTAACTTATGAACATGCTTACTGCTCTACTTCTTGGTGCGATTTGCGGTTTAATCGGGGCATTCGC
>CESW01091052.1_pt1 | contig 10490 bp, 9 predicted proteins | sample 531171 | NCBI WGS metagenome assembly CESW01 (sample SAMEA2621859, study PRJEB7988) | marine metagenome | biome: marine biome (ENVO:00000447); feature: surface water layer (ENVO:00002042); material: "saline water (ENVO:00002010), including plankton (ENVO:xxxxxxxx)" | depth 5 m
AGATCTTTTGTTTCTTTAACACCAAAAAAACTTATAAAAAAACCCATACGTGGTCCATTTTTGGCACCAAATACGACTTCATAAATCAATTTAAACCAGTCTCTAAGATTGTCTGAATAACCATTTTCTTTTCCAGTTGAATAGATCAAAGTTTGAATATCTTCAGGAGACATCTTGTCATTACATTTGTCCAAAGTTTTTATCAAGGCTCCTAATGCTAATTTTTCGTCTTTATTTGGTTTTTTATATTTTTTTTGTAACTTGATTACATCATTAAAGTATTTAATTGCATATCCAACTAAATTATCAAATATAGGAAAATCATTTTCTGAAATGCTAGTTTTGTATTTTTTAACAAATTTCCATAAAAGATCTTTACTATCTGCATTGCTAGTTTCAACAAGATTAAGCAACATAGAAAAAGACATTATCATGCTTTCATTTGGTATTTTGCTATTATGAACATGCCATACAGGATTCATAAGGAGCTGTAATTCATTTTGACTTTTAGCCTTTTCAGTAAAATCTAAATATTCATCAACTGCTTTCGGTACTATTTCCTTGTAAAGTTTTTTAGCTCTTTTGGGATTTTGATACATGTAAAGAGACAAACTTTCAGGTGAAGCATATTCGAGCCATTGATCAATCGTAATTCCATTACCTTTTGATTTTGAGATTTTTTCTCCTTTTTCATCTAAGAATAACTCATAAGCAAAACCAGAAGGATTCGTTTTTCCTATCAGTTTAATTATTTTTGTTGATAAGATCGCACTCTCAATAAGATCTTTTCCATACATTTCAAAATCAACATCTAAAGCGTACCATCTCATTGCCCAATCTACTTTCCATTGTAATTTACAATTTCCATCTAAAATACTAGTCTCTAAATCTTTTCCATTGTTATCAAAAACTATTTTTGACTCTTTCTTTTTTAACTCTTTTACTGGAATTTCTAAAACACAACCTGTATCAGGGCATATAGGTAAAAATGGACTGTAAGTTTTTTGTCGCTCTTTTCCTAGGGTTGGTAATATAATATTCATTATACCATCATAATTTTCTAAAATTGTTTGTAATGATGAATTAAAAAATCCAGACTTGTAAAGTATCGTTGAACTTTTGAAAATGTATTTAAAACCAAAATTATTTAAAAAACTTTTTAACATCTCATTATTATGTTCACCAAAACTACTAAATTTTTGAAATGGATCTGGCACTTGGGTTAGTGGTTTATGTAAATTTTTTTCTAATAATTTTTTTTGGGGAATGTTCTCTGGTATTTTTCTTAAACCATCCATATCATCAGAAAATGTAATTATTTCAGTTGGAATATCCGATAATTGTTTTATAGCGTTTACAATCATAGAGGTTCTAGCGACTTCGCCAAAAGTGCCAATATGCGGAAGGCCACTTGGACCATAACCTGTTTGAAGAGTAATTTTACCTTTTTTCTCAATAAAAAATTTTCTTTCGCGAAGCATTTTTTTTGCCTCAACAAAGGGCCAGGCGTTTGTTTTATCTAAATTCTCTTTTTTAATCATGAATAGTTCAAAAAAACTAAAATTAACGTCTTTACCAATTCTTATAGAGTTGAAATTTATTTACCATAAAATAATGTTCTTTAAAAATGTCTAATTATAAAACTGTTTTTTTTACTTTAGGAATTCTACAGATAATTCTTGGAATTTTTATGTTGATTCCAACAATTGTCCAATTTATTTATGATGAATTTGACTCATCTTTTTTTGGTGCTTCAATTATTACCATAATTTTCGGAACATTATTTTTTTTATCAAATTTGGATCATCAAAAAAAATTAAACTTACAACAAGCTTTTTTATTGACTGCATTATCTTGGTTAAGTATCGCAATTTTTGGATCTCTACCATTTTTTTTTTCTAATACTGGTTTTTCTTTCACGAATGCTTTTTTTGAAAGTATGTCTGGAATAACTACCACCGGATCTACAATCATTGCTGATATAGAAAGCATGCCTAAGGCTATCTTATTGTGGAGAGCAATACTTCAATGGCTTGGTGGAATTGGTATAATTGTAATGGCAATTACATTGATGCCTATAATGAATGTTGGAGGTATGCAATTATTTAAAATTTCAAATAATGATTCTTCAGAAAAAATTCTGCCAAAATCAAAAGAGATTGCTATGAGATTAATTTTTATTTATACAGGTTTAACGTTGCTTTGTGCTGCCTCATATAAATTTTTAGGTATGAATGTATTTGATAGTTTAACGCATTCAATGACGACAATAGCGACAGGAGGCTTTTCAAATTATAATGAGTCTATAGGTTTTTTTGATAGTTTTTCTATAGAAATTTCTGCAATGATTTTCATAATTTTAGGGAGTATACCTTTTATAGTTTATATAAAATTTTTGAATGGTAACAAAAAAATTTTTTTTTCGGATATACAGATAAGAACTTTCATAAAAATAATATTCATTAGTATTATTATGTTATCAATTTATCTATTAATAGATGATTCTACTCAACTTAGCTTAAGATCTATTTTTTTTAATGTTATTTCTATTTTAACTGGAACTGGTTATGTTAATGCACAATTTGATAAATGGGGGGAATTCCCTCTAATCTTATTTCTTGTGTTAATGTTTATAGGGGGATGTGCGGGATCAACAACATGTGGTATTAAAATATTTAGAATACAAATTCTTTATTCCTTTGTTTCAAATCAGCTTAAAAAAATTATTTATCCAAAAGGGGTATTTGTTTTAAAATATGATCAAAGCCCAGTAGATAATAAATTTATTGCTTCGATAATTTCATTTATTTATATGTATCTAATAATCTTTTTTATAATTTCTACATTGCTTTCATTGACTGGACTTGATTTTATTACTTCATTATCTGGTGCTGCTACTTCTATTTCAAATGTGGGTCCAGGACTTGGATCCATAATTGGGCCAAATGGTAATTTTTCATCATTACCTGATATATCTAAATGGATATTAGCATTAGGTATGATACTAGGAAGATTAGAACTTTTTGCGATATTAGTTTTATTTTTACCCTCTTTTTGGAGAAATTAATATTATGGGAAATATAAATATTTTTTTTAGAGAAAAACCTCTCAAAATGATATGTTTAGGTTTTTCGTCTGGACTCCCCATCTTATTGGTTTTCTCAACTTTGTCTGTATGGTTAGTTCAAGCTGGTATAAGTAGAAGCACTGTAACTTTATTTAGTTGGGCAGGTTTTGCCTACGCTTTTAAATACCTATGGTCCCCTTTGGTAGACAATTATAAATTACCAATTTTAACAAAATTAGGTCACAGGAGAAGCTGGCTTTTGATATCTCAAATACTAATTATAATCGCACTAATATTAACTGCATTTACTGACCCACAAAATAACTTATTTTATACTGCTTTATTTATAACTCTTTTAGCTTTTTTTAGCGCAACTCAAGATATTTTGATAGACGCATTTAGGATAGAGTCTGCGCCTCAATCCTTTCAAGGCCCTATGTCTTCAATGTACATTGCTGGTTACAGAATAGCTATGCTTGTTTCAGGAGCAGGGAGTTTATGGTTAGCAGCTTTATTTGGTACAGAAATTTACAACCAAGATGTATGGAAAAAAGTATATCTTATAATGTCAATTTTCATGTTTATAGGGATCTTTGCAACTATGTCATCTGATGAACCAAAAATTAGAAAAAATCTTAAAAAAGATAGTCATTTAAAATTTTTGTTAGCTATATTATTTTCTGTTATAGGGTTTATATTCTTATACTCGATTATTGATAATCCTTATGATGAAAAAGATATTTTTTTAAGTTTTATCTTTTCTTCAGCAAGATTAATTATTTGTTTTATATTTGCTTTTATCATAGTCAAAATTTTGATTTTGATAAAATTTACCTCGAGGGAAAAGATTTCAAATAGTTACCTTAGTCCAATCATAAATTTTGTGGGAAGATATGGTAAATTTGCCTTTCTAATTTTACTTTTAATTTCTTTGTATCGTATAGCTGATATTGTTATGGGAGTAATGGCCAATATATTTTATTTAGAAAAAGGTTATAAAATTTCAGAAATAGCGACATTTTCAAAATTTTTTGGAGTTTTCGCAACTATAGTTGGTGGTTTTATAGGCGGCTATTGCTCTTACAAATTTGGGACAATGAAAGCATTATTTTTTGGAGCTCTCATCGCTGCACTCAGTAATTTATTGTTTGCATGGTTGGCCATTTCACCATTAAGTATTAATTTTTTGATTGCTGTAATTACAGCAGATAATATATCTAGTGGTTTTGCTGGGGCCGCATTTGTTATTTATCTATCCGGTCTTACTTCAATAAAATTTACTGCTACTCAATATGCATTATTTAGCTCTATTATGCTTTTTTTACCAAAGCTTATTGCGGGTTATGCGGGTAGTTGGGTCGATGTAATGGGTTATGCTTATTTTTTTTCATTAACAGCATTATTAGGCCTACCGGTTCTTCTTTTAGTTATTTGGATAGGAAAAGTGGCACCAATTAAAAATTAAATGATAAATAATTTTTCTGTAATTAATATTTATGAAAGCCCAAATTTAAGTTCAAAACTTTCATCACAAATGTTATATGGAGAAAAATTTAGAATTATAAACAAAAAAAACAATTGGTTAAAAATTAAAACTGACTACGACAATTACATTGGTTATATTAAGAATAAAAAGTTTTTAAAAAAATTTGATCCCAAATTTAAAATTTCTTCAAAAAAAACAGAAATTTTTACTAAAATTAATAAAAGATTTAAGAAGACGAATAAGTTTTTGTATTTTGCAAGTAGAGTTTCAAAAATAGATGAAAATAGAAATTTTATAGAATTTGAAAAAAATAAGTGGATTAGAAAAAATAATTTAAGAAAAATTAATTATTTTGAAAAAAATTACAATAAAATTTTTAAATTTTTCTTAAATTCAAAATATCTTTGGGGTGGAAAGACTTCAGATGGAATTGATTGTTCCGCACTTGTTCAAATTTATTTCTATTATAATAGAATTTTTTTTCCAAGAGATACGAGAGACCAAATTAGATTTTGTAAAATTAAAAGTAAAAAAATATTTTCAAAAGGTGATATTATATTTTGGAAAGGTCATGTGGGAGTATGTTTGAACAAAATTAAACTTATTCATGCATACGGTCCTAAAAAAAAAGTAATAATCATGCCTACTAATCTAACTATTCAGCAAATTAAAAAAACTGCAAAATTAATTGTTAAAAAAGTTAGCAATATAAATACTTATTAGTCTCTTCCAAAATTAGGTTTATTTATATCTTGTTTCAATTTGATAATTTTTGATCTTACTTTTTTTGTTTGTGTCAATTTTTTTAGAATAGATCGATTATTTTTAGATGAAATATCCTTTTTAAAAGATTTCAAGTTTTTAATGAATAAATTAATTGCTTTTGAGATATTAGTTTTATTATCAAAAAAAATGTCTCTCCACATAATTTCGTTAGATGCTGCAATTCTTGAAAAATCTCTTAATCCTCCTGCGCTATATTTAAGTAGATCATACTTTTGTTTTTTCTCGAAATCTTGTGCTGATTGAACTAAATTATAAGCTATCAAATGTGGTAAATGACTAGTTATTGAAAAAATTTTATCATGTTTATCTGGACTCATTTCAACAGTTTTAGAACCCATCTTTCTCCAAAAAGATTTCAAAAATTTTAAATGAGTTCTATTAGATCTTTTCCCCTTGATTAAAATACACCACTTATCCTCAAAGATATTTTGCTTACCATTCTCAGGTCCACTTACCTCAGATCCAGCAATTGGGTGACTAGAGCTCCAAAAAATACCTTTTTTTAAATTTTTATTTATCATTTCTATGGATTTACATTTTGAAGAACCTATGTCTGTTATTATTTGTTTTGAATGAAAACTTTTATTCATCTTAAGAATATTTTTTTTGTATTCATTCATTGGAGTACAAAAGATAATTAATTTTGATTTTGCAACAACATCTTCAGGGTTTTTTACAATTGTTGCAGGTAATTTTAATTTTTTAATCTTTAATATATTCTTTTTAGATTTTTCATAAATAAAAATTTTGCTAGCTAATCTTTTTTTATGAATTCTTCTCAATAAAGATGAGCCTAATAATCCACAACCAATTATTAATATATTTTTCATCTGTTAAATATTCCTTCTACTGTGCGAATAAACTTTTGACAATCAGTTCTTGAACCTATTGTTAATCTCAACTTATTTTTAATTTTGTAACCATACTCTGTAGATCTTAAAATAATTCCTTTGCTTTTAAGTTTTTCATAAAACTTCTTAGCTTTAAATTTGCATTTAGAAAAATCCAGTAATAAGAAATTAGCCGAAACTTTGTTTGAGCTAATATCATATTTTTCTAGGAATATTTTTATTTTTTTTGCGTATACTAAATTATGTTTAACTGATCGAGATATAAAACTTGAGTCTTTAAGAGACTCAAGAGCTGCTAACTGTGCAACTTCATTTATATTAAAAGGTGGTTTTATTTGATTTAAAGCATTAATTATTTTTTTATCTCCGTATCCCCAACCAATTCTTAAAGACGCGAGACCATAAATTTTTGAAAATGTTCTTAAAATGAAAACATTTTTTTTATTTCTAAATAAATCTAAACCAGACTTGTAGTCTGAATTTTTCATGTATTCTGCATACGCATCATCAACAACTAAAAGAATATTTTTTCTAAGTTTTTTTCTCAATTTAATAATCTCAAATTTATTAAGATATGTTCCTGTAGGATTATTCGGATTAGCTAAAAAAACTATCCTTGTTTTTTTAGTTACCTTTTTTAAAATTTCAGGAATTGATATTTTATAATTTTTTTCTTTAGATAAAATAACTTTTGCTCCAATTATTTTTGCATAAATTCTGTACATCAAAAAACTAAATTGTGGAACTATTACTTCATCTCTTGAATTAAGAAAGAGTTGGCATATCATTTGTATAACTTCATCAGAACCAGCTCCACATATAATCTTATCTTTATTACATCTAAATTTTTTTGATATTTGATCTCTTAATTTTTCTGATTTCCCATCAGGATATCTTGTAAAATTTAACTTTTTGTTTGATAAAACTTTTTTAGCTCTAGGACTAATACCTAACGCAGACTCATTAGCTGAAAGCTTGGTAATTTTTTTTATCTTTTCAATAGCAGATTTACCTGGCTCATATACCTCTATATCTAATTTTTTAAATTTAATAGATGTCATCTTTTTAATTTAAGCTCTTTATAATTAAAATAACCAATTTTCATATAGTATTAGTAAAAATATTTTTAAAATTGACATACTAAATAACATCTTGTACAAAATTTATGCGCTGATTTAACTGAATTGCGAGCGCTTTAAAAAAACCGCTAAAAAAGTTTTTTTTCTCTCAATTCTTATGTCGGCTTTAATTATGAGTATTAAAGATAATATAAAAACGATTATTATTGAAAAATCCTTAAAACTGGATTGTGGTCAAACTATAAATAACTTTCCACTTGCATACGAAACTTACGGTTCACTTAATGAAAAAAAAGACAACGCAATTTTAGTTTGTCATGCATTGACTGGTGATCAATTTGTTACAGGGTTAAATCCAGTCACAAAAAAAGATGGATGGTGGTCTTACGCAGTGGGTCCAAACAAATCTGTAGATACAAATAAATATTTTGTTATTTGTGCTAATGTAATTGGTGGATGTATGGGCTCATTCGGTCCAAGCCATATTAATCCAGAAACAAAAAATATATATGGTACAGATTTTCCTATAATCACTATTAATGATATTGTTAATGCACAGGTTAATTTGTTAGATCATTTTGGAATTAAAAAACTTTTTTCTGTTGTGGGTGGCTCAATGGGCGGAATGCAAGTTTTACAGTTTGTTAGTAATTTTCCTGAAAGAGCAAAAACAGCTGTACCAATAGCATGCACATCTAGCCACTCTGCTCAAAATATAGCTTTCAATGAACTTGGAAGACAAGCAATTACTGCTGATCATAATTGGTCTGAAGGTAAATATTCCTCTAAAAATAAAGTTCCCGAAAAAGGTTTAGCTGTTGCAAGAATGGCCGCTCATATAACATATTTATCAAAAAAAGGTCTACAAGAAAAATTTGGAAGAAAATTGCAACAAAGAGATGATCTTAAATTTGGTTTTGATGCTGACTTTCAAATAGAAAGTTATCTAAGATATCAAGGTTCTGTCTTTGTTGATAGGTTCGATGCAAATAGTTATCTTTATATAACGAGAGCAATGGACTATTTCGATTTAGTTAAACAATTTAACGGCAATCTATCAAATGCATTTAGAAATTCTAAAACTAAATTTTTTGTAATATCATTTACCTCTGATTGGCTTTACCCTACTCAAGAAAATAAGGATATAGTTATTGCCTTGAATGCAATTGGTGCAGATGTCGGTTTTGTGGAAATAGAGTCAGATAAAGGTCATGATTCATTCTTGTTGGATGTTCCAGATTTTTTGGAAACTCTTAAAAATTTTTTAGATAAATCATACCTTGAAAAATAATTATGAAACCAGAATATAAACTAATCTCTGACATGGTAGAAACAAATTCTAGAGTATTGGATGTAGGATGTGATGATGGAACTTTGATGGAATTTCTTAAACAGAATAAGAATGTTGATATTCGAGGTATTGAAATATCAAAGGAGAAAGTTCAAACTTGTATATCCAAAGGATTGACAGTAATTGAGGGTAACGCAGAATTTGATCTCAAACAATTTCCAAATAAATCTTTTGATTATGTTGTTCTAGGTCAAACTTTACAAGCTTTTGTAAACCCAGAATTAGTTATAAACGAACTTCTTAGAGTAGGAAAAAAAGCAATTGTAACTATCCCAAATTTTGGGCACTGGAAAGTCAGATTAAATTTAATGATAAAAGGTACTATGCCAGTGACTAAAACATTGCCTAATGAGTGGTATAATACTCCAAATATTCACATGTGCACTATTAAGGATTTTTTTAAATTTTCTGAAACAATAGATTTTAAAATTTTTAAATCTCTTGCACTCATTAAAAAAAATGTATCAAATATTAATAATTCAAATTTATTTACAAAAAATCTTTTTTCAGAACTTGGGATATTTTTAATTGAGAAATAAGATGAGAATTAAAATTTTGAAATGTCTTCGAGATAACTATAGTTATCTTATCATCGATGAAACTAATAAAAACGCATGTGTAGTCGATCCTGGTGAATCAACTCCAATAATGAATTTTATTGAAAATAATAATATCAAATTGAAATATATTCTTAATACACATCATCACTTTGACCATATAGGCGGTAATCTAGAATTAAAAGAGAAATATGGATCTAAAATAGTTGCATTTAAAGATGATAAGAGTCGTATTCCTAAAATTGATGTTCTTGTTCAAAATAATCAAATATGGAAAGCAGATAATTTTGAAGCAAAAATTTATCATACTCCGGGTCACACAAGTGGTCATATTGCGTTCTATTTTTTTAATGAAAAAAAAATATTTACTGGTGATACACTTTTCTCTCTAGGATGTGGTAGAATTTTTGAGGGAACTTATAAAGAAATGTTTAATTCTTTGAATAAGATAAAGAAGCTTCCAAAAGAAACAAAAATATATTGTGGACATGAATATACGTTACAAAATTCAAATTTTTGTATTCAACAGGACCCTAAAAATTTTAAACTTAAAGATAAGATAATAAAGATAAAAAAAAAACTTGAGAATGGTCTACCAACATTACCAACTATTTTAGGTGATGAGATAGAATGTAATATATTTCTCAAAGCTAATAATATAGAAACATTTTCAAAATTAAGAGATTTAAAGGATAATTTCTGAGTTATAGAGCTTGACTAAAATTAAGCTAAGACTATATTGCGATAATTATAATTACATTACACTATGTCATACGCAATAATACAAACAGGTGGAAAACAGTATAAGGTAAAGTCCGGTGAGATTTTAAAGATTGAAAAATTAGCGGATTCTAAACCTGATACTAAAATAGAATTCAAGGATATTTTGGCTTATGGAGATGATAAAATAATAGAAATTGGAACCCCTTTAGTTCAGGGCTCCAAAGTAGAGGCGAATTTAATTAAAAATAGTAAAAACAGAACTATCTTAATATTCAAAAAAAGAAGAAGACAAAATTCAAGAAGAAAAAATGGACATAGACAAAAATATTCATTAATTAAAATTAACAAAATTTTTTCAAAAGATGGTAAAGTTCTGTCAGAGGCCGAAAAAAATTCTATGCCTTCAAAAAAGGAAGTGCCTAAAAAGCAAGTAAGTAAGTAGGAAAAATTATGGCAACAAAAAAAGCGGGTGGATCTTCCAGAAACGGTCGTGATAGTGCCGGCCGAAGGCTCGGTGTTAAAAAATATGGTGGTGAAACTGTTATACCTGGAAATATAATTGTTAGACAGAGAGGTACTAAAATATTTCC